>JAEEGG010001206.1_pt1 | contig 70780 bp, 38 predicted proteins | sample 9134161 | NCBI WGS metagenome assembly JAEEGG01 (sample SAMN16246543, study PRJNA631951) | gut metagenome | biome: gut microbiome; feature: rumen; material: CR-attached | host: Bos | place: Iran: Karaj | collected 2018-10
CATTTCTCTCGTTTTTTCGTAACTTTGGCACTTCGTACCGAACTTACTTGGCACTCGGAGGAAAAAACAAACGAGTTTGTTTTGTTCTTCTCTCGTTTTTTCGTAACTTTGGCACTTCGTACCGAACTTACTTGGCACTCAGAAGAAAAAACAAACGAGTTTGTTTTGTTCTTCTCTCGTTTTTTCGTAACTTTGCACCCTGATAGCGAAAAACGATGAAAGAATTCTTACAAGTGTTGAGGCGCTTCGTGCCTCCCTACAAGAAATACCTTATAGCCTCGGTACTGTTCAACATTCTGTCGGCAGTGCTCAACATCTTCTCATTTGCGGCACTCATTCCCATTCTGCAGATACTGTTCAACACTGGCGACGGCGAGGCTGCTACCTCGTGGATGGCATGGGACTGGGGCAACGTGCAGGACGTAGTGATGAACAACCTGAACTACACGGTGAACATGCTCATAGCCAGCTACGGGCAGACCACCACGCTGTTGTTCATAGGGCTCTTCCTGGCCGTAACCACTGCCATGAAGACAGGATCCTACTTCGCCGCCTCGGCCACCATCATACCCATTCGCACGGGGGTGGTGCGCGACATACGCAACCAGCTCTACCGCAAGATTACTTCGCTGCCATTAGGATTCTTCAGCGAAGAGCGCAAGGGCGACATCATTGCCCGCATGAGCGGCGACGTGCAGGAGGTGGAGTCGAGCATCATGTCGAGCCTCGACATGCTGTTCAAGAATCCCATCCTCATCATCGTCTACTTCGCTACCCTGCTCTTCGTCAGCTGGCAGCTCACGCTGTTCACCATTGTCTTCGTGCCCATCTTCGGATGGTTCATGGGCGTCGTGGGCCGCAAGCTGAAGCGCCGCAGCATAGAGGCGCAGGCACTATGGAGCGACACCATGAGCCAGGTAGAGGAGACATTGGGCGGGCTGCGCATCATCAAGGCCTTCTGTGCCGAAGGGAAGATGAACCGGCGCTTCGACCAAGTGAACTCGCATTACCGCAACGACATCATGCGCGTGAACATACGCCAGTCGATGGCCCACCCCATGAGTGAGTTTCTGGGCACGGTAATGATTATCATCGTGCTGTGGTTCGGCGGCATGCTCGTCATCAACAACCATACCATCACCGGCCCCACCTTCATCTACTACATGGTGATTCTCTACAGCATCATACAGCCGTTGAAAGACTTCTCGAAGGCTGGCTACAACATACCGAAGGGCCTGGCCTCGATGGAGCGCATCGACAAGATACTGAAGGCAGAGAACAACATTAAAGATCCGGAACACCCCAAGCACATAGCCTCTTTCGAGCACCAGATAGAGTTCCGCCATGTGTGGTTCGGGTATAGGGAAGCCCCCTCTTCGTCCCCCGAGGGGGACACAAATGTGTCAAATAGTAATGAAGCCCCCTCGGGGGCCGTAGGGGGGGCTATTTCTTGGGTACTGAAGGATATCAACCTCATCATACCCAAGGGTAAAACCATTGCTTTGGTGGGGCAGAGCGGCGGTGGAAAGTCGACACTCGTCGACCTCATTCCCCGCTACTATGACGTGCAGCGGGGCGAGGTACTCATCGACGGCATCAACGTGAAGGAACTGAGGAGCAAGGAGCTGAGAAGCCTCATCGGCAATGTCAACCAAGAGGCCATCCTCTTCAACGATACGTTCAGAAACAACATTGCATTCGGGGTAAAAGATGAGGGCGAAGAGCCGAGAGAGGCGGAAACGCATCAGCCGCAGGACGACTCCTCCACCCCACCCTCCTCACCCCTCACCGCCAAAATCATTGAGGCCGCCAAGATAGCCAACGCCTACGACTTCATCATGCAGTCGGAGCATGGCTTTGACACTAACATTGGCGACCGCGGCGGCCGGCTCTCCGGCGGTCAGCGCCAACGCGTCAGCATAGCCCGCGCCATACTGAAGAACCCGCCCATACTTATCCTCGACGAGGCTACCAGCGCCCTCGACACCGAGAGCGAGCGCCTGGTGCAGGATGCCTTGGAGCGGCTGATGAAGACACGCACCACCGTGGCCATTGCCCACCGGCTGAGCACCATCAAGAACGCCGACGAGATATGCGTTCTGCACGAGGGAAACATTGTGGAGCGCGGCACCCACGACGAGCTGCTGCAGAAGGACGGATACTACAAGAAACTGCACGACATGCAGCAGGTGTAGCGACCTGTAAGCACAATACACTCGCTTCACAGCATACAACAGAACAATAATAATATAAACTAAGGCATACATTATGATTTATTTCTTCAAGACTCCCACAGAAAGCGTGATTGCCACACAGGCAGACCATCAACTCACGCAAGACGAAGTAAAGAAACTCTGCTGGCTCTACGGCGAGGCCACACCCATCGATGACATGAAGCTCGAAGGGCGTTTCGTCGGTCCCCGCCGCGAAATGATTACCCCATGGAGCACCAACGCCGTGGAAATAACGCAGAACATGGCCATGCAGGGCATCAGCCGCATTGAGGAATTCTTTCCTGCTCCCTCTTCGTCTACCGAGAGTGACACAAGCGAAGAAGCAGGGGAGACTTTTGACCCCATGCTGCAGCGCATGTATAACGGCCTTGACCAGGACATCTTCACCGTCAACATTAAACCGGAACCCATCAAGCATGTGGAGAATCTGGAGGAATATAACGAGCAGGAGGGACTGGCACTCTCGCCTGAAGAGATAGAATACCTGCACGGCATAGAGAAGCAGAACGGCAGGCCGCTCACCGACTCAGAAATATTCGGCTTCGCACAGATTAACAGCGAGCACTGCCGGCACAAGATATTTGGTGGAACCTTTATCATCGACGGCAAGGAGATGGAGAGCTCGCTCTTTGCCATGATTAAGAAGACCACGCAGGAAAATCCCAACAAGATTCTCTCAGCCTATAAAGATAATGTAGCCTTTGCCCAAGGCCCCGTCGTGGAGCAGTTTGCGCCTAAGGACCAGAGCACGAGCGACTGGTTCCGCGTGAAGGATATTGAGAGCGTTATCTCGCTGAAAGCCGAGACGCACAACTTCCCCACCACTGTGGAGCCTTTCAACGGTGCTGCCACAGGCACGGGCGGTGAGATTCGCGACCGCATGGGCGGTGGCGTAGGCTCGTGGCCCATCGCCGGCACGGCAGTATACATGACGGCGTATCCGCGGCTGGAAGCCACGGGGACCATTGGGGGAGCCTGCCGCGACTGGGAGGACATTCTGCCCGTGCGCCAGTGGCTGTACCAGACGCCTGAGCAGATACTCATCAAGGCCTCGAATGGTGCCAGCGACTTTGGCAACAAGTTCGGCCAGCCCCTCATCTGCGGCTCCGTCCTCACCTTCGAGCACCAGGAAACCACTGAAGGCGACACAAGCGAGACAAAGAATAATGAGGCCGCAGGAGAGACCAAGTACGCCTACGACAAGGTCATCATGCTGGCCGGCGGCGTGGGCTACGGCACCAAGCGCGACTGCCTGAAGAAAGAGCCGCAGAAGGGCAACAAGGTGGTGGTGGTAGGCGGCGACAACTACCGCATCGGCCTCGGCGGCGGCTCTGTGTCGTCAGTCGACACGGGGCGCTATAGCAACGGCATTGAGCTGAACGCTGTGCAGCGCGCCAACCCCGAGATGCAGAAGCGTGCCTACAACCTGGTGCGCGCCCTCTGCGAGGAGGACGTAAACCCCGTGGTGTCAATCCACGACCACGGCTCAGCCGGACACCTGAACTGCCTGTCTGAACTCGTTGAGGAGTGCGGCGGCGAGATTGACATGACCAAACTGCCCATCGGCGACAAGACACTCTCGTCGAAAGAAATCATTGCCAACGAGAGCCAAGAGCGCATGGGCCTGCTCATCGACGAGAAACACATTGAGCATGTGCGCAAGATAGCCGAGCGCGAGCGCGCCCCGCTGTATGTAGTAGGCGAGACCACTGGCGACGCACACTTCTCCTTCCGCCAGGGCGACGGTGTGAAGCCCTTCGACCTTGACGTGGCCCAGATGTTCGGCCACTCGCCAAAGACCATTATGAGAGACAACACCGTAGAGCGCCACTACGCTCCCGTTACCTATGATGCAGACAGCGTTTCGCCCGCCGCTATCCAGGAATACCTGGAGCGCGTGCTCCAGCTGGAGGCTGTGGCCTGCAAGGACTGGCTCACCAACAAGGTAGACCGCTCAGTGACGGGAAAGATTGCCCGCCAGCAGTGCCAAGGCGAGCTGCAGCTGCCGTTGAGCGACTGCGGCGTGGTGGCACTCGACTACCGTGGCCAGAAAGGCATTGCCACCGCCATTGGCCATGCCCCGCAGGCCGGACTGGCCAATCCCGCCGCCGGCAGTGTGCTCTCCGTGGCCGAGGCACTGACCAACATTGTGTGGGCACCGCTGGCAGAGGGCATGGACTCACTCAGCCTCTCAGCCAACTGGATGTGGCCCTGCCGCTCGCAGGAGGGTGAGGATGCCCGTCTCTATGCTGCCGTAAAGGCACTGAGCGACTTCTGCTGCGCCCTCCACATCAACGTGCCCACTGGCAAGGACTCACTCTCACTCAGTCAGCAGTATCCCAACGGCGAGAAAATCATCTCCCCGGGAACGGTCATCGTCTCTGCAGGCGGCGAGGTGTCCGACATCAAGAAGGTGGTGTCGCCCGTGCTGGTGAACGACAAGCGCGCATCCATCTATCACATCGACTTCAGCTTCGATGAGCAGCGCCTCGGGGGCTCAGCCTTTGCGCAAAGCCTCGGCAAGGTGGGCGACGACGTGCCCACGGTGCAGAACGCCGAATACTTTGCCGATGCCTTCATGGCCGTTCAGGAAATGATAAAGCGAGGTTGGATTATGGCGGGCCACGACATCTCGGCGGGAGGTCTCATCACCACTCTCTTAGAGATGTGCTTTGCCAACACCAAGGGCGGCATGCACATCAACCTGCACGACTTAATGGGCACCGCCGACCCCTCGCAGGCAGCGACGCCCGACATTGTGAAGGTCCTCTTTGCCGAGAACCCGGGCGTGGTGATCGAGGTGAGCGACGACCATAAGCAGGAGTTCAAGGACTTCATGGAAGACTGCGGCGTGGGCTACGCCAAGATAGGCTACCCCGTGGAAGACAGCCGCAGCCTCGTCATCGTCTGTCCCGCTGACAGCAACAACGCGGCCATCCCTGCCATCACCCTCGACATTGACCACCTGCGCGATGTGTGGTACACCACCAGCTATCTGCTCGACCGCAAACAGAGCTTCAACGGCAAGGCCCGCGAGCGCTATGAGAACTACAAGCTCCAGCCCCTGCAGATGGTGTTCCCCAAGGGCTTCACCGGCAAACTCGCCCAGTACGGTCTCAACCCCGACCGCTGGAAGGACAGTGCACCAACCACGCACAGCGCTAAAGCCCCGAAGGCCGCCATCATCAGAGAGAAGGGCACTAACGGCGAGCGCGAGATGGCCTACTGCCTCTATCTGGCCGGCTTCGACGTGAAAGACGTGATGATGACCGACCTCATCACAGGCCGTGAGACGCTCGACGAGGTCAACCTCATCGTGTTCTGCGGAGGATTCTCCAACAGCGACGTGCTTGGCTCGGCCAAGGGATGGGCTGGCGCCTTCCTCTTTAACCCGAAGGCCAAGGAGGCCCTCGACCGCTACTACGCCCGCAAGGACACCCTCTCACTGGGCATCTGCAACGGCTGCCAACTCATGGTGGAACTGGGGTTAGTGGGAGCCTCATCGGGGGCTGCAGGCGGGGCAGCCATGCTCCACAACGACTCGCATAAGTTTGAGAGCGCCTTCCTCACCCTTCAGATTCCGCAGAACAACAGCGTGATGTTCGGCAGCCTCAGTGGTTCGAAGCTCGGTCTGTGGGTGGCCCACGGCGAGGGCAAGTTCCACCTTTCCCAGCCAGAGAGCGCCTACAACATCATTGCTAAGTACAACTACCACGGTTATCCTGCCAATCCCAATGGCAGCGACTATGATGTGGCAGGCATCTGCTCAGCCGACGGACGCCACCTGTGCATGATGCCCCACCTGGAGCGCGCCATCTTCCCCTGGCAGAACGCCTGGTATCCTGCCCACCGCAAGAACGACGAGGTGACGCCATGGATAGAAGCCTTTGTAAATGCCCGCCGCTGGGTGGAACAGCAATAAGCCGGCACCATACTCCAAGGAGAGGGATGTTTAGACAGATAAGAGGATGGAAGAACGACCAAACAATGTAAACGCACATTCCTCTCTTTGTGGGGGCTTGGGTGGGCTTTTCACCACTTTCTTCAAGATTGGGCTGTTCACCCTGGGTGGCGGCTATGCCATGATTCCGCTCATTGAGGAAGAGGTGGTCAACAAGAAGCGCTGGGTGGAGAAAGACGAGATGCTCGACCTCATAGCCATAGCGCAGAGCTGTCCGGGCGTCTTTGCCGCCAACATCAGCATCTTCGTGGGCTACAAGCTGCGCAAGAAAAGGGGCGCCGTGGCAGCGTGTCTGGGCACGTGTCTGCCCTCGTTTCTCATCATCCTGCTCATTGCCATGTTCTTCCACCAGTTTAAGGACAACGCCGTGGTGGCAGCCATCTTCCGTGGCATCCGCCCCGCCGTGGTGGCGCTCATAGCCGTGCCTACGTTCAACCTGGCCAAGAGCGCCAAGATATCGTGGGCCACCTGCTGGATTCCCATTGGCGGCGCCCTCGCCATCTGGCTCATGGGCGTGTCGCCTATACTCATCATCCTGCTTGCAGCCATCTGCGGCTACGTCTACGGTGCCGTCATCAAACCAACAGAATAAGCCCATGATTTTCCTTCAGCTGTTTATCACCTTCTTCCAGATAGGCCTGTTCGGCTTCGGCGGCGGCTACGGCATGCTCTCGCTCATACAGGGCGAGGTGGTGCACCACTGGGGATGGATGAGCACCTCAGAGTTTACCGACATCGTGGCCATCAGCCAGATGACGCCTGGCCCCATCGGCATCAACTCGGCCACCTACTGCGGCTATACAGCTGTGCACAATGCAGGCATGAGCGAGGCCATGTCAGTGCTGGGCAGCTTTGTGGCCACCTTTGCCCTGGTGCTGCCGTCGCTCATCCTGATGATACTCATTGCCAAACTGTTCTTGAAGTACATGAAACACCACACGGTGCAGGCCGTCTTTGCCGCACTGCGCCCCGCCGTGGTAGGCCTGCTGGCTGCCGCCACGCTGCTGCTGTGCACTGCCGACAACTTCTCCACGCCGAAGGAAAATCCCTGGCAGTTCTGGATTAGTGTCTTCCTGTTCATTGCCACATTCGTAGGCACAAAGGTGTTTAAAATCAACCCTATTAAAATGATAGCCATGGCAGGCTTTGCCGGACTGCTGCTTTTATACTGAGAAGGAGGAGCGGCAGTCCCGCAGCTCAACGAGGTAGAGAGAACAATTTGTTCAAAGAAAACAACTATGAATATACCAACCAAAAAACAAAGCAGGACGCGCTCACTCTGCAGCAGCAGGGGCGTTGGCAGCGCCCGCAGCCTCCTGCTTCTGGCGTTCTGCCTGCTCATGGCAGCAACGTCGAGTGCAACCAACGTGCTCCGCGTGAGCAGCGAGAGCGGTGCCTTCCCACTCTATGCCCAAGGCCGCATGACCACCATCTGCGTGTCGGACAAAGAGCCGCTTGTGGTTCAGCGGGCCGCCTCGCTGCTGGCCGACGACATTGAGCGCGTAACGGGTGTGCACCCACTGTTGAAAGGCAAGCCGCAACGCCCATCGATAGTGGTAGGCACCATTGGCCACAACTCCTACATAGACCGTCTCATAGCCCGTGGACAGCTCGACGTGTCGGCTATACGTAACGGATGGGAACAGTATGTCATTAAAAACGTTGACGGCAACCTCATCATCGTGGGCTGCGACCGCCGCGGGGCAGCCTACGGCGTCTTTACCCTGAGCGAGGCCCTCGGCGTGTCGCCCTGGTACTGGTGGGCCGACGTGCCCGTTACCCATCAGGACGCCCTCTACGTCACTGCCGACTACACATCATTTGCCCCTGGCGTGAAGTATCGCGGCATCTTCATCAACGACGAGGACTGGGGGCTGAAGCCTTGGGCTGCTACGAACTACGAAAAGAACCTGGGCGACATAGGCCCCCGCACCTACGCAAAGGTATGCGAACTGCTGCTGCGCCTGAAGGCCAACATGCTGGCACCGGCCATGCACTCCTGCACGGGAGCCTTCTACTCGCATCCTGAGAGCAAAGCCGTGTGCGACTCCTTCGCCATCATCATCACCACCTCGCATTGCGAACCACTGCTGCTCAACAACGCCGCCGAAAGCGAGTGGGACAGCCACCGCGACGGCGAGTGGAACTACAAGACCAACCGCGAAACCATCTACAAGAAATGGGACAACCGCCTCGGCGAGGCTGCACACAACGAAAACATCTACACCGTTGCCATGCGCGGCGTCCACGACGAAGGTCTCAGAGGCAGTCTGCCCATGCAGGAACGCGTGCCGCTCATCGAACTGGTCATCAAGGAGCAGCGCGAACTGTTAGAGAAGCACATAGGCAAGCCGGCAGCGCACATACCCCAGATATTCGTGCCTTACAAGGAGACGATGGACATCTATGAGAACGGGCTCCGCGTGCCCGACGACATCACGCTGGTGTGGGTCGACGACAACTACGGCTACATGAAGCGCGTATCAAGCCCCGAGGAGCAGAAGCGCACAGGCCGTGCCGGCGTATACTATCACCTCTCCTATCTTGGTGCACCCCACGACTACCTGTGGCTCAACACCACGCCGCCCGTGCTGATGTATGAAGAGCTGCGCAAGGCCTACGACCACGGGGCCGACCGCTACTGGCTGCTCAACGTGGGCGACATCAAGCCTATGGAGCTGGGCATGCAGACATTCTTCGACATGGCGTGGAATATCGACAGCGACGACAGCTTCACCATAGACGATGCCTACACCCACCAAGCCGAATACCTCGCACGCACCTTCCCCCGTCCCGTTTGTCGCAATACTATTGCGACATACCAAACGATTCTCGACGACTACTACCGCCTGGCCTGGAGCAGGAAGCCTGAGTTCATGGGCTGGGAATACGAGTGGGACGACAGGGAGCACACAGGTCTGAAGTCCACCGACTATTCCTTCAAACACTACGACGAGGCGCAGCAACGGCTGGCCGACTACCAGCGCATCAGCGACGAGGTGGAGCGCCTCAGCGACGGCAGCGCCGCCTTCTTCGAGCTGCTGCAATTCCCTGTGCAGGCTGCCTACCAGATGAACCGCAAGTTTCTCATGGCACAGCTCAACCAAGAGCTGGCTGCCGAAGGACGACAGGCAGAGGCCAACTGGGCCGCACGCCAGATGGAGGAGGCTTACGACAGCATCGATGCCTTGAACCGCCGCTACAACCATCTGCTCAACGGCAAGTGGAACGGCATGATGGCCCTGGCCACCAGCTTTACCAACACCTGCCAGTTCTACCAGAAACCCGAGGTAAAGCGCTTCGAGGGTGCCGGCGAGCGCCCCGTGGTGCTGACACCGCTCAGAGGCATACAGTCTGACGGCTGCCAGGTCATCACTCCCGCTGATTTCCGCCTGTATGGCAAGTCAAAAGGCGTGAGCATTGTCAATGGCTTAGGCTACGACGGGCAGGTGCTGCAGTTTGGCGACCCGTCGAAAGAGCCGGAGAATGGAAAGAACGAATATATAGAATACAAGTTCCATGCCCTTCACGACTCCGTCAGCATTATCATCTATGCCGTGCCCTTCTGGCCTCTCTACGAAGGCAAGCACAACCGCATCAGCGTGAGCATTGACAACCAGCCGATGCAGGTCTTTGAAAACAAGTTCAAGGAGTACGACCGCACATGGAAAGACCAGGTGATGCGCAACGGAATAGCCTGCCGCCTGCGCTTCGCCGTCGACAAGAACTGGGAGGTGAACTTTCTGCGCATACAGGCCGACCCGGGGCAGATGATTCAGCGCATCATCATAGACTGGGGCGGGCTGCAACCGTCATACATAGGACCAACGCCACAACGATGAAAACACTACTGTTCATACTGCTTGCACTTATGGTGCACACTCATGGAGCCAAGGCCCAGAGTGTTCGTGAAACCGTCCGCTTAGACAGGGGATGGAAGTTTGCCTTCGGCCATGCTGCTGACCCGCAGAAGGATTTCGGCTGCGGAACGGAGTATTTCAATTATCTGACGAAGGCCAACTCCATACACAACGAGGGACCCTACGCCCCAAAGTTTGATGATGCTGCCTGGCAGGAAGTACAGATACCCCACGACTGGGTGGCCGCCCTACCCTACTCCAGTACGGCAAGCCACTCGCACGGCTACAAGACCGTGGGCTGGAAATATCCGGCCACGAGTGTGGGCTGGTATCGCAACACGATTACAATACCTGCTGGCGACCTGGGCAAACGGCTGCTGCTGCGCTTTGACGGCATCTTCCGCAACGCTCAGGTGTGGTTCAACGGGTTCTACATGGGCACCGAACCCAGCGGATATGCCACACAAGTCTACGACATCACACCCTATATTAAATATGGTGAGGAAAACTTCATTTGCGTGCGTGCCGATGCCTCGCTCGAAGAGGGATGGTTCTACGAGGGTGCAGGCATCTATCGCGATGTGTGGCTGGAGAAGAGCGCCGAGGTGAGCGTGGCCCCCTTCGGCACATTTGTCTATGCTGAGCTACAGTCGCCCTTCGACGTGGCTTTAGTGCGTGTGAAGACAGAGGTGACAAACAGCAGCCTCACCACCCGGCAATATGTGGTGGAGCAGCGGCTCATCGATGCCGACGGCCAGGAGGTGGCGCGTGCTGAAGGACACGAAAACCCGCTGAGGGCCAAGGAAACGCGCACCACCCAGCATGTGATGAAGATAGCCAATCCACAGCTATGGAGCACCACCCACCCCTATCTCTACAAGGTGGAGACCACGGTGAAGGTCGACGGCAAGGTGACCGACGTCTACCACACCACGACGGGCATACGCCACATAGCCTTCGATGCCGAGCGCGGCTTCCTGCTCAACGGCGAGCCGCTGAAGCTGAAGGGTGTGAACCTTCACCAGGACCACGCCGGCGTGGGGGCTGCCATACCCGATGCCCTGCAGGCTTGGCGAATCAAGCAGTTGAAGAAGTTTGGCTGCAATGCCTATCGTGCCTCGCACAACCCCATGACGCCCGCACTGCTCGACATCTGCGACCGCGAGGGCATACTCGTCATCGACGAGAACCGCCTCATGGGCATCAACGACGAGCACCTGCGACTGCTGGAGCGCATGATCAAGCGCGACCGCAACCACCCCTCCATCATACTCTGGAGCGACGGCAACGAAGAGTGGGGACTGGAGAACACCGTCCAGGGCACCCGCGTGGCCGAAGCAATGCGTGAGTACACCCGCCTCTTCGACCCCACACGGCCCAGCACCGTGGCCAATGCCGGCGGCGTGGAACTCATCAAGGGCCTCGACGTGGTGGGCTTCAACTACATCGTGCAGAACGACGTAGACAACCGCAAACGGCAGAACCCGTCGTGGAAGATTGTAGGAACGGAAGAGACCACAGGCTGCGGCACACGCGGCTGCTACTTCAACCAGCCGGAATACCCGGGACGAATGGTGAGCCTGAACCGGCAGCCCGCCAGCCAGACGGCCAGCACCCCCCACGTGGAGAACGTCATTGAGCGCGGATGGAAATTCTATGACGAGCGGCCCTGGGCTGCGGGACTCTTCTACTGGACAGGGTTCGACTATCGCGGTGAGCCTAATCCGCTCAGCTATCCCGCCCACGACTCAGAGTTCGGCATACTCGACTACTGCGGATTCCCCAAGGACGAAGCCTACTACCTGAAGGCTTGGTGGACCGACGAGCCCGTGCTGCACATATTCCCACACTGGAACCTGCAGGGGCATGAGGGCGAGGAGATAGAGCTATGGGCCTACAGCAACTGCGACGAGGTGGAGCTTACCGTCAACGGCAAGAAGCTCGGCCGCCAGCAAATGCCTAAGAACGGACACCTGAAGTGGAAGGCCACCTATCAGCCTGGCCGCGTGGTGGCAATGGGATATAAAAACGGTAAGCGCATCATCACTCAAACCATAGAGACCACCAAGCCTGCCTATAAGACTTTGCTAAAAGCCGACCGCGAGACCATCAAAGCCGACGGGCGCGACGTGGCCGTCATCACCGTTGAGGTGCACGACCAGAAAGGGCGCATCGTACCCGATGCCTGCCACCTGCTCAGCTTTCAGCTCGAAGGCGATGCCCGCCTCATTGGCGCAGGCAATGGCGACCCGATGTACTTGGGCGAAGACCATCCCACCGCCCAACAGCGCCAATTCTCCATTCCCGCCTTCAACGGCCTGGCGCAGATAATCGTTCAAAGCGGTCTAACACCATCGGCAGTAACCCTTCATTGCCAAAGCGAAGGGCTAAAGGCTGGGAGCGTTACCATCTATACACAATAAACGAAAAAAATGATGATACGCAAAGAAGTGCCACCGTCGCCCCAAATTGACAATATACCATCAGCACATGACGGGCGGGGGGAACCCGCCCACGCGACCGCAGCTCCGAGTAGGCGGGTTCTGCTCGAGAAAAGAGGAGACTGCTTCGCGCGCGCGTTATATACGCGCGCATGACTGCTTGGTGCTTGCACCACTTGCACCACTTTTTCAAAACGCGGAGGCCTCCCAGCAAAATTTGACGGCCACTTTTTTTCACAGGAGACCGCCAAATTATCACCGGAGGGCACTACGCAAAATACATGTGTCATCACTTTGATGTGGTGCAAGTGGTGCAAGCACCAAACACTCACGCGCGCGAAATAACGCGCGCGCGAGAGAAGCCTGCCATTACTCTTATGGCTCGCCTACCCCGACACATCTCAGTGTCTTCATCACTTAATGGCGGATAATCATAAACGAAAAATACGCCCTCACCCCCCACCTCCCAAACGGCTGCTGACTTTCGAGCAGTTCCTTTTGGGGTGTGGGAGGTGAGGGATGATGTAGTTTTTCTATATTTGTTATTTGAAGAGCAGGGGAGCCATCTCCTTGAGGCCACGGCGCCAGGTGAGGAACTCGTGGGCAGTGCCCTCGCTCACGTAGCCATGGGCATTGAAGCCGGCAGCCTTCAGGGCCTCAGTGCTCTGGAGTATGCCATCGGGGCGCTCCTTTGAGCCGCAGCACTGGAAAATCATCTTCACCTGGTTCTTGTCCTTTATCTCCTCAGGGGTGTACTGACCACCGCTGAGCAGGCCGTAGTAGGCAAACATCTCCGGACGGCGCAGCGTGATGGTGTGGGTCTCCATGCCGCCCATCGACAGGCCTGCCATGGCACGGCTCTCTTTCTTGGCAATGGTCTGGAAGTTGGCGTCGATATAGGGCACGAGCTCATCGCAGAGCACCGTCTCGAACTCCTTGGCGGTGAAGCCGCCCAGTCCGCCGAACTGAATGTTGTTGGTCATGCCATAGGTGCACACCACGATGAAGGGCTTAATCTTTCCCTCGGCAATGAGGTTGTCCATGATGAGGTTGGCGTGACCCTGTGTCATCCAGGCGGTCTCGTCCTCGCCCCATCCATGCTGCAGGTAGAGCACGGGATACTTCTCTTTCTTGTTCTTGCCATACATGGGCGGTGTGTACACGAAGGCGCGGCGGCACTGCTTGGTGCTCTCGCTCCAGAAGAGCACCTGCTGCACGTTGCCGTGAGGCACGTTCTTCATGGCGTAGAAGTCGCGGTCCTTGGCGGGAATCTCAATGCCGCTCTCCCAGCGTGTGGAACCGTAGTAGTTGCAGGTGCCGGGGTCGTTGAGGGTGCCGCCGTCAACGGTGAGGTGATAGTAGTGGAAGCCCTCGTCCATGGGTCCGGCTGTAGTGCCCACCCACGAACCGTCGTAGGTCTTCTTGAGCTGTGTGCCGCCCTGTCCGCCGAGTCCGAGGCTCACGCTCACGGCCTTGGCATCGGGAGCCTCCACGCGGAAGCGGGCATAGCCCTGCGAGTTCACCTGCGGATAGTCTTGTCCGGGCTGGTTGAGCTCAGAGGGTACGAAGTCCTCCTTCACGCCAGGCTGCTCGGGGAAGGCGAGGTTGGCGTTGAAGGGCGGGCGCTGCTGGCCGAAGCCGCCAGGACCGCCGGGGCCGCGGCGACGTCCCTGCTGTCCCTGTGGACGGGGCTGACGGGCGGGGCGCTTAGGCATGTCCCACTTGGGTTCCTTCATGTCTTTGATATACTCGTAGGCGAGCTTGGGCTGGTAGTTCTCGTCGAAGGGCAGCGGATAGTTGCGTGCGCCGAGCCATGAGTCGCGGTCGCCGAGGTTCCAGAAGGTGACGCAGTCGATCACATCCTTGTGCTTGCGGAACACGCGGAAGCAACGGGCATACTGGTCGGCCAGATGCTGCTTCACGGAGTCGGTAACGGTGGTTCCCTCGCGGCTGAACGTCAGGCCGCCACCCATCTCCTCGTTCACACGGATGTCGAACTCAGTAATCTGTATGTGCTTCACAATGCTCTTGAACTTTGTGATGGCTGAGTCGAGCAGGCCCTCGGAGGGGAAGTAGATGTTGTAGTGTCCCTGCATGCCGATACCGTCGATGGGCACTCCCTTTTCTTTCATCTTCTTCACCATGTTGTAGATGCGGTCGCGCTTGTGTGGGTCAACGGTGCTGTAGTCGTTGTAGTAGAGCAGTGCGTTGGGGTCGGCCTCGCGTGCAAACTGGAAGGCCTTCTCAATGTACTCATCGCCGCAGAGACGGTACATGGCGCTCTGGCGGTAGGGGTCGGTGGCGTTGGGGTCGTCGCTGATGGCCTCGTTCACCACGTCCCAGCAGTAGATAACGTCCTTGTAGCGTGTGACAATGGCCTGAATGTGGTTTTTCATGCGCTCATAGAACTGCTCCTTGGTGGTTCCCTCGGCGGTCATCCACCGTCCTATCTGCGAATACCACATCAGGCAGTGTCCGCGCAGCTTGATGCCGTTCTGGCGTGCAAAGTTGGCAATGCGGTCGGCATTCTCCCAGTTGAACTCTCCCTCGCGCGGCTCGGTGGGCTCGGGCTTCATGTCGTTCTCAGCAGTCATGCTGTTGAACTCGCGCTTGATAAGCGCCTGCTGCTCGGGGTTGGTCACGTTGCGCTGATTCACGGCTACGCCTATCAGGAAGTAGTCCTTGTAGGCATCTTTCAGCCCCTGTGCCCACGTGCTGTTACAGCAGAGTGTGAGCAGGGCCAACAGTGTCAGTCTTGTTGTTTTTCTCATTGGTTGTACGTTTTGTTGTTAATAAAGTTAAGATTTATGGTGCAAAGATAGTAAAAGAATGCGACACATGTATTGTGACACGTGTCGCATTCTTTGCTGTATGTAACATTTGCTGAAAATGATACTTCAGCCAACTATTGTTTTACTGGTTTTCTTCGATATACTTGGTCATCTTTTCCACCCAGCTGTAGGCCGACGTGCCATGGCGGGTGCAGTCGCTGAAGCGCCACTCACCGTTCTCAAAGACCACGTTGAAGCTCAGTTTCGCTTTAAGGTCGTTACTGTTGATGAGGAAATATTGCACTGTGCCTTCGTTGCCATCGACCTCCACCTCCATGTCCTCCACTGCAAATGGGCAGCCAATGGGGGTCCACATTTCGTAGCTCCATGAATCGCCATAGCCAAAGCCCTGGCCGGTGGGCATGCCGTGGTCTATCTCGCAAATCTTGCCAACAAGCTTCCTGAAATCTTTTGAGCAGTACTTGCTGATGAAATCGACGTCGGGTGCTTCCTCGTCGGGACCGAGCGGGGCGCAACTGATGGCGTTGACGTCATCGTAAACAGCGTTCACCAGGTCGGCAATGGCCTGCTTTGCATCGGCCTCGCTACCGGCATCGGCCTCAGAACCGACCACAGCATCGGCCTCGTCGCCATCCTCTTCCTCCTCCTCATCGGCTGCCTCTGCCACCTGTTCGGCATCAGCCTTCTTCTTGCTGTCGTCTTTCGAGCCGCAAGCCGCCATCACACACACAGATACTGCGGCAAGTGCCATCACAAACAATTTTCTTTTCATAGTCGTTTTCTTTTTTTGTTATGTGTCTTACTTGTTTTCTTCTATGTATTCAGTCATCCTGTCTATCCAGCTGCCGGCCAACATGCCTATGCGGTCGCAGTCGCTGAAGCACCACTTACCATCCTCAAACACCACGCTGTAGTCCATCTCCGCTTTCTCGCCGCCTTTTTTAAGGTAATAGCACACGGTGCCTTCGTTGCCATCCACTTCCACATCGAGGTCTACCAGTTCATACGGAGGGTCGAAGAATTCCCACATACCGGATCCCCAGTTATCGCCCATGCCAAAGCCCTCGTCGGCAGGTTTGTTGCGGTCAATCTCGCGAATCTTCGCCACGAGCGCCCTGAACTCCTTCGAGCAGTACTTGTTGATGAAGTCGATGTCGGGTGCTTCCTTGCCGTCATTGCGCGAGGCATTGACAGCTTTGATGTCATCGTAAAGCGCGTTCACCATTTTCACGATGGCTTGCTTCGCATCGCCACTGGGCTCGTCAACGGGTTCGTCAACGTCAGCGGGTTCGTCAACGACTACTTCACCGGAAACGTCAACGGCTTCCTCTGCCACCTGCTCGGCGTCAGCCTTTTTCTTGCTGTCGTCTTTCGAGCCGCAAGCCATCATCACACACGCCGACATTGCGGCAAGTGTCATCACAAACAGTTTTCTTTTCATAGTTGCTATTGTTTTTATTGTAAATTATTATATCAGCTACCTGTTTTCTTTGATATACTTCGTCATCTGCTCCACCTTGCTGCCCGTGTCGTTGCCTATCTGCAGCATGTCATCGATACGCCACTTGCCGTCTTCTTTTACGAGTGCCAGCTCATAGAGGGCATACTGGCCGCTATAGAAGAGCCAGTACTTCGCCTTGGCGGTGTTGCCGTCGACGGTGGTCTCGAAGTCGTCCGTAACCTGACATTGGCCCACGCCCCAGTAACTGAGCAGTTCGTCCCAGTCATCCACGAAGCGGTTGCCCTCGGCCTTGCCTGCATCTATCTTGCGCACCTGCTGCACCAGGTCGCAGAATCTCTTCGAGCCATACTTAGTCATGAGGTCGATGTTGTTTTCCGGCTCGCCCTCACCGCTTGTGGAGTAAACAATGTCCACATCGTCGTAGACAGCCTTGATCATGGCAACAATCTCTTCGTCGGCCTGGGAGTCGGTCTCGCTGGCCTCCGCATAGCTAGCCTCCGTCGCTCCAGCCTCCGTCGTTCCAGCCTCTGCCACCTGTACGGTGTCCTTACTCTCCTTGCTGCCTTCTTTCGACTCTTTCGAGCCGCAGCCTGCCATCACGCACACCGCCACTAAAGCGATGGCATACACATACAGTTTTCTTTTCATAGTCCTATTATTTATCTAACAATGGTTTGTATACGAAATCAGCCGCAAAGGTACACAATAATCTACAAAAACAATCAAAAAAGGCAAAAAAAACGTACTGTGCGGTTGGAAATTGAACGCAGAGTCGCAGAGTTAATGAGTCTTTCTTTTGCTGAAGAGAGGACACAGAGCGTGCTCTGCACGTGGCAGAGTACGCAGAGCGTTCCCGATGGGGCCTGCCTCTGCGGTCTCATGCTGATGCCTTGGCATCCTCTGCGCTCTCTTATTGCTACTATCGCCATTTCTCTATTTCTCTGCGTCTCTGCGTTCTGTCTCAACCGCAACATGTCGAAAAAATAATGTAAACTTTTAACGCCATAACCATACGTTATTACAGAATAATTGCGTACCTTTGCAGGCACCAAGCAGGAGATGCGGCATTCCTGCCGCACAACAGCAGCCAAGACAACAGACAACAATAAAAACATTCATGATATGACACACCTAACGAACAACAGGAAAGAGTTATCCGCGCCGACGGCCACGGGGCTGGGCGGCATCCGCTGCGTGCGGCGCATGGTGCTGGCACTGCTGCTGTGCCTAGCGGCTACGGCGGTCCGGGCGGCCTGGCAGGAGGGCGACTGGACCTACACGAAGAACAACGACGGGCAGTGCTGGATAATAGACTACACGGGAAGCAACAAGGCAAGCAAGGAGGTGCTCCTTATCCCCGAGTCGTTCGAGAACGGCGCGGTGCGCGTCGTAGGCTTCACTGGCGGCTTCACCTTGGAGGCGTTCACCGCCCTGAAGACGCTTGGCCTGTCGGTCTCGACGGACATCACCGCCATTCCTGACAACTTCGCCCGGGGTCTTGCCAGCCTTGAAAATGTGAAGGTGAACGTAGAAGGCTCGTCATCAGCGAACTACCAGTTGCCTACGGGTATCACGACCATCGGCGCCCATGCCTTTGCGGGCACGGCGATACAGGAACTGTCGATGCCTGGCGTGACAACCGTGGGCGAGGGTGCCTTCCAAGGCTGCAACAGCCTCAAAAAGGTCACTCTCGCAAAGACCACCACGATTGGCCAAGGTGCCTTCCAAGGCTGCAACAGCCTCCAAGACGTCACCTTCGGGCAGGCCGCCACGATAGGCGACGACGCTTTCGCTGACTGCCACATCGCCACTGAGAGGTTCATCACCTATCCCGGCCCGACGGCGAACTGGAGCTACCGCGCCTTCCGCCGCTCGCCCAACATCATTGTGCGGTGCACCGACGCGCAGGGCAGAGAAACCGCCTGCGGATGGGCAGGCGACACAGGGACGGAGAGCTGCGTCTACTGGACGCGCGACGCCGAGGGCAGCGTGACCATCGCCTGCGACGATGTAGAGGCATACAGCCAGCACCCCGACAAGCAAGTCAAACTGAACAACAACTGGAATGCAAACAATATCGACGGCACGGAGTACACAATGAAGCACCTCACCATGAGGAACGTCTATACTACGGGCGTATGGATCGCCATTGAGACCATCGAGACGGTGACGCTGCAGCAGGGCGTGACGGCGATAGACGAAAGTGCCTTCCAGGAAATCACAACGCTGACCACCGTCAGCATGACGGCAGACGTGAAGACGATAGACAACGAGGCGTTCTGGGGATGCACCGGCCTGACGGATCTTTGGTATGACGGCTCGAAGACACAGTGGAACGATGTGCGCAAAGGGGACACATGGAAACCTAAGGACGACCAAGGTAACGACCTCACCTTCGCCGTCCACTACCGCTGCACGCTGACGTTCAATCTTCAGGGCCACGGCTCTACGGCTCCTGAGAAGCAGCGTGTATGGAACGGCGAGAAGTTCACCGCCCCCGCCACGTCTCCCGCTGCCGAGGGCTACGCTTTTGGTGGCTGGTATAGCGACGCAGCATGCACGCAGGCCTTCGACTTCGGCGCCGTGCACACCGACGACGCCACGGCCTACGCCAAGTGGACGGCGCAGCCGCAGACCGTCAGCTTCAACATGCGGGGCAAGGGCAGCGCCGTAGCCGCGCAGACCGTCATAGCGGGCGAGACGGCCACCGAGCCCGACCAGCAGTTTGCCACCGACACCGACGGCACCCTATGGGGCATCGACGCATGGTGCACCGACGAGGACTGCACCACTGACTATGACTTCGCCACGGCGGTGACACACCCGCTGACGCTCTACGCCCGCTGGCTGCCCGCCGCCACCGCCACCATCGTCATCGAAGACGGCTCAAGCTTCTCAGGGAGCAACACCGTCAGCATGACCGACGCCAAGGGCCGCGCCGCCGACACGCAGGGCCGGCTGATAGCCGGGACATGCACACTGACGGTGACGCCCTTTAGCGGGATATCGTTCACCGTGGAGTACGCCATGAAAAAGCGCAACTCGGAAGCATCCGACCCGCCAATGACGTTAAAGGGCAACACACCGACCACGCTAACGCTCAACCTGTCGCAGAAGGACGTTGACATCAAGGTGACGTTCAGTACGAAACCCATCGTCAGCGTCAGCATCACTACCGACGGAACGGCAATGGAGGGGACGTACACCATGGCAGACGGCCGCAATAATACATATACCGACGGCAGCGAGGTGCCAGTATACGACGCTGCTGCGCAACCTGATGATGCCATCATACTCACCATCACCAAGGGCAACGGTGTGGGCTGCGCCCTGACCATCGTAAACGACGACGTGACTGAGACAAAAATCAATGACGCTACGAGCGCCAGCTTCACACCTCACGGAAATGTTCACATAGAGTTGTTCTTCTACAACACGGCGACGGGCTGGCTTACTCTGACCGACAACGGCTCAAACACAGAGGCCCTTGCCGACGCCAACGGGAAGAAGCGCATGGTGAGGCTCAGCGGGCGCACGCTCTTCCGCGACGGCGACTGGAACACGCTGTGCCTGCCCTTCGACTTCGACATCGCCAAGAGCAGCCTCGACGAGAAAGGCGTGACGCTGATGGAGCTTGATAACGGGAACGGGAACGTCAACGGGAACGTCAACGGGAACGGGAACGTGACGGGCTTCGTCGATGGCACGCTCTACCTGAACTTCAAGCAGGCAGGAAGCGTCATCAAGGCGGGCAAGCCCTACATCATCAAGTGGACGAAGCCCAGCAGGTATGAGGAGGACCACAGCCGTTACGACATCAGCGCCCCCGAGTTCGACGCGGTGACCATCAATGCCGCTGAACCCACGGCGGTGACCAGCAGCGACGGCACGATGAGCTTCGTCGGCACCTACAGCGCCACAACCTATGCCACCGCCAACCGCAGCATCCTCTTCCTCGGCTCCGGCAACACACTCTACTTCCCCCAGCCCGACGACAGCCAGCCCCTGAGCATCGGGGCCTGCCGCGCCTACTTCCGGCTCAACGGCATCAAGGCAGGTGATGTGGGCTCAGACGTTCGCGCCTTCGTGCTCAGCTTCGACTCTTCCGACGAACAGACAGGCATCAAGGAGACAGATGACTTCTCTACCTACCATCTACCATATGCCGATGCCTGGTACACGCTCGACGGCGTGCGCCTGGCTACCAAGCCTGCCAAGCCCGGACTGTACATACATCATGGCCGAAAGGTTGTGGTGAAATAAATTGGCTGAAGAAATCTGAGCTATCGTGGTTGAAAGAAATACGAATTAATAATACTAAAAGAAATTGGAATAATAAGAATAATGGGCTACGCCATAGTTTTTTTGAAAGAAATCAGCAACAATTAGAAATAATTACGTCCAGAAATAATAAGAAATATTATTTTTTCTCATTGTTGGAAATAATTCTTGCTAATTCTTGCTGATTTCTGTTAAAGTTATATTATTCTTATTATTCCAATTTCTGTTAAAGATTAATTACGATAATTACGGGAATTACGGGAATTTCTTTCAAAGTTTTATTATTCTTATTATTCCTATTTCTTTCAAAATATTTAGGCGTATTTCTTTCAAACGCACAGGTCGGGTGGTCCGCTGCAATTACTTGCGGAAGAGGTCCTTAATGCCGTCCATGTCGAAGGCGAGGGTGAAGCGTAACGTCTGGTCGAGGGGGTTTGACTGCGCGGTGGAGATGACGTAACCCACGTCGAGCGAGAAGACGCTCATGCGGAAGCCGCCGCCCACGGTGAAGTACTTGCGGTTGCCCTTCGACTGCGACTCATGGTGATAGCCGGCGCGCAGCGAGAACTGGTCGTGGTAGACATACTCGGCACCCACGCTCCACTGCACCTCCTCCATCTCCTCCTTGAAGCCGCCGGGGGCGTCGCTGAAGCTCTTGCTGATGCCCTTGATGCTCGATATGTCGCTGTACTCGCGGCGCACGCGGTCCTGGTAGTCGCTGTTGCTCTCGTCCACTTCTTGGCGCGGCACCGTGGGCACCATCAGCTTGTTGGCATCGGCGGCCAGGGTGAAGCGGTTGTACTCGTCGACGGGAATCATCAGCGAAGCGCCGAGGCGCAGGTTGGCGGGAATGAACTGGCTCTCCTCGTCGCCGTAGAACGAAATCTTGCTACCTATGTTCGAGGCAGTGAGACCGAGGCCCAGCTGGCACTCGCGGTTGCCCAGCATCACATAGTTATTATAGTAGAAGGCAATGTCGGCGGCGAAGGCCGAGGCGGGCTTGGAGTCCTCAGAGTAGTCGTAGCGCAGGTCGCTGTATATCCAACGCAGGCCCACACCCATAGAGAAGTTCTCGCTGAGCATACGCGAGTAAGCTGCATCGACCGACATCTCGTAGGGGTTGACAGTCATGTCGCTGTCGTCGGCGGTGTACACCTCGCCCAGTGAGAAGTAGCGCAGCGAGCCGCTGAGTGCGCCGTAGTCGCCCACACGATAGTAGCCTGCCACATAGGCCAGGTCGATGTCGTTCACCAGTTGGCGCAGCCACGGCGTGTAGTTGAGTGCTATGCCAGCGCGGCTGATGCAGAAGGGATACTTGGCGAGGTTCCAGTACTGAGAGTTCACGTCGGGGTCGGTGGCACAGCCCACGTCGCCCATGCCTGCTGCACGTGCATCGGGGGCAATGGTCTGCGATATGACGGCATGCTCCACAGGGTTGAAGGTTGTGGTCTTGTAGTCTTGCGCCGCTACGGGACTAAATGATAAAAGACAAATGACAAATGATAAAGCTATCACCCTCATCCATCGACTATGCGTGCTCATGTTCTATTCTTTGTCGTTCTAATGATTACTACTCTTTTCTAAACGGCGTTCACGATTATTTATTGCCTTTGTGCAGCTTTTTCTTCACTTTGCCGTCGTGCTGACGTATGAGGAGCAGGCTCGACGCTGAGCGCGAAGTGCTGAACGCCGGACGGCCCATGAGGTCGAACGCCTGCTCGCCGCGCAAGTTGTCGTCGCTCTGCACCTCGGCAATGGCCGACGGCGAGTGCTGCATCCCCACAAGGAAGCTGAGCGTGGCCACGGTGGAGTTGTTGAGCACGTCCCACACGCGGAAGCTGAGGTTGTGAGGCCCTTCGTCCAGATAGGGCAGGTGGAAGTCTACGCTGCCGTAGCGGTAGTCGCCGAAGGCATAGCTGAAGTAGCTGTTAAGGTTGTAGGTGTAGCGCATCATGTTGTCTATCACCAGCTCCATGTCGTGGCCTATGCCGGCTCCGGAGGCGTTGATGCCGTCGGCATCGGCTATATCGGCATGGAACAGCGGTGCGTCAGACACGGTGCCGCCGTCAGCAAAAGCCGGGGCGTCGAGCCATGCTACGACCGACGGCCCATCGCCCGCAGCAGGATAGTCGTCGGCACTGGCTATGACAAACTTCTCTGAGTGGCCATGCGCCAGGTGCTGGCGGCTGTTGTCGTAGGCATACACCAGCAGCTGTCCGGGCAGGTCGGAGTAGCACACATCCTTCGGCATGGCAAAGGCAATGGTGAAGCGCCCGTTGCGCACACTGTCGCTGCCGGTGAAGAGCGTGAAGGGCCGGTCTTTGTATACGAGCGGTTCCTTGGGCATCTCCTTCGATGCCTGCGGGTTCATGCGGCAGGTGATGGTAAGCTCGGCATCGCGTACCACCAGCGTGGCTACGCCGTTGAAGGTTTCGTCCACATTCCCGTCCCCGTTATCGTCTTCGCTAACGTTCCCGTTGACGTTCCCGTTGACGTTCCCGTTCCCGTTGACGTTGACGTTAACGTTGACGTTCCCAATATGCCCCGTCACCACGGCAGAGTCGCCGGCAGCCAGCATAATGGTGTCGTTTGCCACGGAGCGTCCATTGATACTGTCGATAAACACCTGCATGGTGGGCAGGCTGAGCGCCAGGGCGGGGTCGCCCAAAAGCTCATAGTGCAACTTGTTGATGCCTGCCTGCTGCTGTGTCCTGACGCCAAGCACCTGGTCGTTCTTGGCCAAGCGCAGCGCCTCGCCAATGGGGGTGGGACGGCCGTTGGACAAGGCGAACAAATAGTTGGTGAAAGCCTTGTTGAGCGAGCGGTTGTGCACGGCATAGACCGTGCGCGCAGTGCCGATGAAGGCGAAAGCACCGCCATGGGGATTGAAGACGGCCTGCTCGCCAATGTTCTCCTGATAGCCATCGAAGGGGGCAATGTCGCACGATGCTGTGAACCAGAGGGGCAGATGCTGCGTGGTGTTGTTCTTGAAATCGGCCAGCACTACGGGGCGCTCGTGCGAGAGCAGCAGCGGCGAGCCGTGTCCGCTGTAGTTCATGAGCAGTGCGCCGTCGCGCATCTGCTGCAATATGGCGTTGGCTACATCGGGATAGCTCTGGCCTGTAGCGGTTTCATAACGCTGGTAGGCATCCCAATACACCTTGCGCAACTGGTAGGCGGGCCACTGCTCTTCAATGATGGAAGCCACGGTCTCGGCATCATTCATGTGCATATTGGCATTGCCATCGTCGCCCATGATGCACACCACGTTCTGCCAGGCGCCAGGATGCTCGTTCAGCCGCTGGCTGATGGCTTTGTCAACCATAATACGCGCCTCTTCGTCGGTGCGGCAGGGGAAACGGCCCACTGCCACATCGGCCTTGTCGCTCTTCACCAGGTCACCGCCTTCGCCCTCGTCGAGCATGGCGAAGAAGTCGTCGCTGACGTAGCACGATGTCTCGCTGAGCGAATTCTCACTCTCGTAGCATAGCAGGAAGTCGTCAGGCCGTTGCAGGCTGAAGTCGCTGGTGAGCATACGGTTGTCGAAGGCAGCGTCGCCGAAGAGCACGAGGTAGCGCGGCATGTCGGCCTCGGTCTCGGCACGGTCGTAGAGCATCTTCAGGTAGCGGCGGTAGGCGTTGACGTCGGGAGTGCCGCTGCTGAACTCGTTGTACAGTTCACCGGCAGTGACTATGTTCACGCGCAGCAAGTCGCAGGTGCGGTGCATGTCGGCCAGTCGCTCGGCCTGTTCCCTGAACTTTCCCGATGCAGGGATGATAATAACCATGTCGGCAGGCCCGTCGGCATGTCGGTTGTGCAGAGCCACTTCGCCTATTATTGCCGGTTCGGCTAAGTCAGACAGATGGTGGGCTATGGGCTTCGGCAGGCTGTAGCAGCACTCTATGCGGTCCAGTCGCATGTCGGCGCCCGATGTCTGCTGTATGGATACGGCCACGCTGTCGCCATCGAGTGAGCTGATGTCGAAGTACCACACGTCGGTGGCTGCCTTGCTGTAGGTGTCGAGATACTGCTTGCGCCCTACGCCCTTGGTGGTCTGTGCATCGACGACGATGCGCCCTGCCAGCGAGTCGCCTATGGTGATGTTGGCCTCGCAATAGCCGTTGTACGACATCCACACGCCTAGGCGTGCCGCACTGTTTCCGTAGGTAGGCAACATATAGGTGCGCGTCACGCCCTGCCCATAGAGACGGCGGTCGAAGAGGTTGCGCCCGCCATGATACCAGGCAAAGTTGTCCACCTCGTATATGGCGTGATAGTCGTTGGGCGAGGGATAGACAGCAGCAACGAAGGCAGCGCTGTCAAGAAGCAGCGGCTCGTCGGCGCCCCCATCAGCAAGGAAGTAGCAGCCCACGGTGGAATAGGGATTCTGTGTGCGCTGCTCGGCATTGTCGGCGAGCCAGTTCACCGGCCCCACGCCATAGAACACGCGCCTGCCGCCTATCATCGCTGTGGGCACCTGCGGCAGTCCGTCGGTGGCCTCTATATATTCGCGCGCAAGCTGCTCGGGCTGCAGGGCGCCACCGTAGCCATACACCTTCACCTGCTGAGGGTTGACAAAGCCAGCCGCACGGAGCAGCGAGTCGGAGAGCTGATAGAAACCGGTGGAGGGAACGGATATTTTGACCAAAGCAGCGCCAGCAGCCATTTCCTGTGAGGGAAGGGTGTCATGACCTTGCTGCGGCTCTTCTGCACTTGGCGCATGCTCGCTCCCCTTTGCGACGAGGAGCTGGCGATGGGCCTGTTGCGGGCGGCTCTGCCGGGAGAGCCTGAAGCTCACCATCTTCAGGTTCTTGCCGTCGCGGCGCAGTAGAGGCACAAACGAGGCATAGAGCGTACCCTTTCGGCGCGACACGCCCACATAGCTGTCTACGGCGGGCCACTCTGGCAACTTCTCGCCCGTCAGCTTGCGGTAGCGGCGCACCTCTCGGCGTTTCATGGGCGCGAACTCAGGATATTCAATCTTCACCTCATAGACGGAGTCGGCATAGCCCGCCCCCAACTCCTGATGGAAGGTGAAGTGGGGCAGCACAGAGTCTATCTTCAGCTCGTCGGCCGTAAGGGTATAGGTGCGCTGGGCCGCCACCGCTACAGGGAGTACAAGTAGCAGCAACATGCAGCGGAAGAACACAGATGAGCACGGAGTATAATCGTGTCCGTCCGTGTCAGTCCGTTGCCAAGACCTGCAGCGGAAGAACACGGATAAGCACGGAATAATATGCCAAAACCGGTATAGTCGTTGTAATATACGTTGCATATCGTTGTGAAGTAACTATCTAAAAAGAACCAGTCGTTAACGCCCACCGAGGATGATGAGTTTCTGCGCCTTGGAGGCCTGGCGGCTTCCGTCGCTGCTGACGAGCACACGATAGAGGTATACCCCCGTGGGCAGACGGCTGCCGCTGTCGGTGGTGAGATCCCAGTTGATGGTGTAAGTATTGTCGGTGGCCAGTCCCGTCTCCGACTTGCGCCAGAGCAGTCGGCCTGAGGCGTCGAATATCTCTAGCTGCACATCCATGCTGCTTCCTGTACGGTCGTGGTTGATGACAAACGACGTGGCGGTGGTGGCGGGGTTGCGTGTGCAGTCAACGCTGAAGCACTGCGGCTGCAGTCTTCTCACCACGTTGAATCGCAGCTCGGCCAGCGACGAGTTGTTGAGCACGTCCCATGCGCGGAACGTAAGCCGGTGCTCGCCCTCGGCCAGCTGTGGCAGGCTGTAGCCCACGGTTCCCGTCTGGTAGTCGCCGAAGTCATACTGGAAGTAGTCGTTCAGGTTATAGGTCATCGACGGCTGACCGTCGACCACCAGCTCCAGGTTGTGCCCTACGCTGCTGCCTGCAGCGTTGATGCCGTCCTTGTCGGTGATACGTGCATAGAAGTAGGGGGTGTTGTTCACGTTGCCGCCATTGGTAAAGTCGCTGGTGTTCAGATAGCAGTAGATAGAGGGCCCTATACCGTCGTTGCTGTTGGGCGTATCGCCGCTGCCCATGGTGAAGTTCTCGCTGCGCCCGTGCGCTGCCTGCTGACGGTCGGCACTGAGTGCATAGATGGTCATCTGTCCGGTGGCATCGCTGTAGCTTATGTCCTGCGGCACCACGAAGGTGAGATTGAAGCGCCCGTTGCGCAGGCTGTCCTGTCCGTTGTACACGGTGGTGGGGCGGTCGAGGTAGCTATAGGCTTTCTGCGCGCCGTCGCTGCCGGTGTTGTTCAGCCGGCACACCACTTTGGTCTCCACGTCCTTCACCGTCAAGGCGGCAACACCGTTGAAGCTGCCTCCCTCCACGTGTCCACTCACGGTGGCCTGCTGTCCGGCCACAAGCCTCACCGTGTCCTGCGACACAGGCCGCCCGTTGATGCTGTCGATGACGACAGAGCGTGTGGGCGCTGCGAGTGTAAGCGCGGGGTCGCCCAACAGCGAGTAGTGCAGTTTGTTGATGACGTAGGTATCGCTGCGGCCGCCATCCTTCGAATAGGTGGGCAGCGCCCGCACCTCGTTCTTCGCCAAGCGCACGGCATCGCCCAGGGTGTTGCGCCGCCCGTCGGTAGTGCCCAGCACATGCTTCAGGAACGCGCAGTTCATGTTCTGGTTGTCGCCGGTGTAGACGGTGCGTGTGGTGCCGAAGAAGGCGATGGCGCCGCCACGGGTGTTGAGCATGGCCGTCTCGCCTATGTTGTCGAGCTGCGAGTCGAAGGGCATGATGTCGCACGAGGCGGTGACCCACAGCGGCAGTCGCAGCGATGTCTGCATGGCAAAGTCCTCGATGCCCAGCACGCGCTCATGGCTTATCTGGTCGGCGCGTCCGTGGCCGCAGTAGTCCATGATGAGTGCGCCCGTCTGCATCTGCTGCTTCACCATGCGCATCACGTCGGGATAGCGGAAGCCCGTCGAGGCAACTATGCGCTCGTAGGCATCCCAGTACACCTTGCGAATACTGAACGAGGGGTGCTGGGCCAGCACGGTGTTGACGGCGGCCTCGGCCTCGCTCATGTGCACATTGTTATTGCCGTCGTCGCCCATGAAGCAGAGGGTGTTCTGCCAGTCGCCGGCATATACGTTGTTGGCATAGTCCACAATCTTGTCTACCAGTATCTTCGCCTCCGCCTCGGTGCGGGCCGTAAGGCGTCCCACGCCCACGTCGGTCTTGTCGCTGCGGGTCAGGCTGGCCCCCTCGCCGTCGTCGAGCAGACAGAAGTAGTCGTCGCTCACATAGCTGTCGGTCTCGCTCAGCGAGTTCTCGCTCTCGTAGCAGAGCAGGAAGTCGGAGGGCGAAAAGCGGCGCCAGTCGGCGGTAGCCATGCGGTTGTCCCACGTGCCGTCGCCAAAGAGCAGCAGATAGCGCGGCATGTCGGCCTCGGTCTCGGCACGGTCGTAGAGCATCTTCAGGTAGCGGCGGTAGGCGTTGGCATCGGGTGTGCCACTGCTAAACTCATTGTACAGCTCGTCGGCAGGCACGATGCGCACGCGCAGCGAGTCACGCTCCTCATGCAGCTGCTTCAGCCGCTCGGCCTGCGAGCGCAGCTTCTGCGACGTGGGAATGACTATCACCATGTCGGCGGGTCCGTCGGCATGCAGGTCCTGATTGGTGATGCCGTATTCGTATGTAGGCACGGGGAAGGCGGCTGTCGAGAGGTTGGGCGCTGGTGCTGCCATGGGCATGGTCAGTGCCAGGTAGTCAAGGCGCATGGTGCCCTCGCCGCTCGTCTGCCGCAGTTGCACGGTGTTCACGGGGCGCAGCATGCCCTTTAGGCTGAAGGTCTGGCTGCGAGCAGCTGCCTTCACGTAGGAGCTGAGGGTCTGTGTGAGATTGATGGTACCCATCACCGAGTCGTTCACCACCACGCTCACCGTGCCGGGAGCCTGATAGGTCATTGCCACCGTCAGCTCACCGTCGGTATGATGGGCTGCCAGCTCGTAGGAGCGGTAGCCTTCGGTGGGCAGCGGCGTACTCTCATAGAGATTGCGCCCGCTGTGATACCAGGCAAAGTCATCCACCTCGTAGAGCGAGTGATAGTCGTCGGGGGCAGGATAAAACGAGCTGACGAAGGCGGCGCTGTCGGCAGTGAGCGGCTCGGCGTCGGTGCTCTCCGTCAGGAAGTAGCAGCCCACGTTGCTGTAGGGATTGCGTGTGCGCTGTTTGTCGGCAGCACTCTGCCAGCTCACAGGCCCCACGGCATGGAACAGGCGCCGCCCACCCACGGTGCAGGTGGGCACTTCGTGCAGGTCGTCGGTATGCTTCAGGTAGTCGGCGGTGAGCACCTCGGGCTGCAGCGCACCGCCATAGCCATACACCCTCACATGGTTCAAATGAGTGAAGCCGCACTGCCTCACCAGCGCATCAGTGAGCTGATAGACCCCCGTGGCGGGCACGCTGATGACAGCCCACCGCCCAGTGGCAAGCACGGAGTGTGAGGCGTAGGGAGAAGCAGCTGTCTCGCTCCTGGCCACTCCCTGTGCCAGGGGTGAGTAATTGCCCTGCTGCGGCTTATCCGCACTGGGGGCATGCGCTCCCCTGCCTAAGGCTACGGGCCGTGAGGGCGAAGGCTCTGCCTTCAGTTTAAAGCTCACCAGCTTCTGGTATTTGCCATCGCGGAACACAATGGGTATGAACGACACATAGAGCGTAGCCTGGCGTCGGCTCACACCTATGTACTGCTCTATCTGGGGCAGTGCAGGCAGCGTGTCGGTGGTAATAGCGTGCAAGCGGCCCACCTCATCGGCACTCATGTCGATGAACTCAGGGTATTCTATGCTCACGGTGTAGGCGGAACCGGCCAGGGCATTATTCGCAAGCGAAGACACGCCACCCGTAGCCTTCCCCAACGGGAACTCATGGCTGAAGACGGGCAACAACTCCCCCACCCTGACCTGTTCAGCGGTCAGGTTGACAAACCCTTGTGCTCCGGCGCGCAAAACGGCCAACAGCAACACAAGCAACAGAATATGTCGTTTTGCAAAGTGAAGCATTATATATTATAACGTCAATGCGGGCTGATTATTGCCGCAGAACTGAGATTTTCATCACCTACGCACACCCGTGCTCATCCGTGTTCTTCCGATGCAGGTCTTGGCAACGGACAGACACGGTCGTATTCCGGCGCCTTTATGGCCGTGGCTATGGCGCACAGTGGCGGGTGCAAAGATACGTCAGGCAACATCGTTTTATAGGGCATTAACATGCTATTAACCCATTTTCAGCCATTTTAACGTGATGGGGTAACTGCCCTGTTCACTTCCTTACGCGCACAGGAATGAATGCATCGTGCTACCAGTGCTACCAGTGCTACCGCCCTATACGCCGTGGGTGCTCGCCAGGTGCACGGGCGACACGTTAGAAAATGGTGGCCCCGCATGAAAATTTGGCGGCCACTTTTTTTCATAGGAGGCCGCCAAATATTTGTCCCAGGCCCTGGGACTTTCTTCTGCGGCCCACCCTCTGCTCGCATTGGTAGCACTGGTAGCACGAAAAATCTTTCACGCGCGCGTATAATACGCGCGAGGAAAAAAAGGTCACCCTTGAGAGGTAGCACCAAGCCCCAGTTTGACCCTTTGTCCCTGTTTTTCGTGCTACCACCACAGTTTACGATGGCCTTCAGCCTTTTTTTCGTAAAGCCCACGGCAAGAAAAGCAGAAAAAAACTTTCATTTCTTTACACACAGAAGCCAATAATCGGAGAAAAATGCGTAACTTTGCAGCCGAATACTTGCGAAACTCGGCGGCAACTCAGCAATAGGGCTAGCTTTGCAGCATTCGTCCAGCCGAGCGGGACAACCCACAAATAACCATTGAATTGTATCACACATGTCAGAATACCATTTTGAAACCCGCATGGAGGTGCGCGACTATGAGTGCGACATCGAGGGCATAGTCAACAACGCACAGTACATACACTACTGCGAGCACACACGCCACCTGTTTCTGAAGCAGTGCGGCCTGAGCTTTGCTGAGATGCACAGCAAGGGCGTCGACGCCGTAGTGGCCCGCATGCAACTGCAGTACAAGAGTCCGCTGCGCCCCGACGATGAGTTCATCTCGCGCCTGCGCCTGGAGAAGGAAGGCATCAAATACGTGTTCTATCAGGACATCTTCCGCGCCGCCGACGAGCAGCTCTGCTTCCGCGGCAAGATAGAACTGGTGTGCCTAGTGAACGGACGCCTGGGCAACAGCCCCGACTACGACGCTGCCTTCAGCCGATACATAGAAGCCCACAACAGCCCCTCACGGTGAAGGAGGGGAGTATGTAACACTTGCACATGGAACAGAACAGCATACCACAGGAGTTTGACTCCTTCTATCTGAAAGACGTGTCGTTTGCCCACCTCATGACACGCCGCATCTTCAACGTGCTCATAGTGGCCAACCCCTACGACGCGTTCATGCTTGAAGACGACGGCCGCGTAGATGAGAAGATATTCGACGAGTACACCGAACTGGGCATGCGCTATCCGCCCTCGTTCACGCAAGTGAGCACCACCGAGGAGGCACAGCACGTATTAGAGACCACCGACATAGACTTGGTGATATGCATGCCCGGCAACGCCGACAACGATGCCTTTGCCGTGGCACGCGAGGTGAAGACGATGAAGCACGACGTGCCCTGCGTGGTGCTCACACCCTTCAGCCACGGCATTACACGACGCATGCAGGACGAGGACATGAGCATCTTCGACTACGTGTTCTGCTGGCTGGGCAACACCAACCTCATACTCAGCATCATCAAGCTCATTGAGGACCGCATGAACATTGACCACGACATTGCCGAGGCAGGCGTGCAGATGATTCTGCTGGTGGAGGACAACATACGCTTCTACTCGTCGGTGCTGCCCAACCTCTACAACTATATTCTGCAGCAGTCGAAGAACTTCTCGACCGAGGCCCTCAACCCCCACGCCGCCGCACAGCGCAAGCGCGGACGCCCCAAGGTGATGCTGGCCACCAACTATGAGGAGGCATGGGCGCTGTGGCAGAAATACCACGACAACACGCTGGGCATCATCAGCGACACCCGATTCCCGCTGAGCACCCCCGAAGGACGACTCTCGCACGTGGAGGAGGGCGACCCCGAGGCAGGCCTGCGCCTGCTGAAGGAAATAAGGCGGCAAGACGAGTACGTGCCGCTCATCATGGAGAGTTCCGAGGTGGTGAACCGCGAGAAGGCTGAAGCCGAGGGATTCCACTTCGTAGACAAGAACTCGAAGAAGATGAACGTTGACCTGCGCCACCTGCTGGAGGAGCACATGGGCTTCGGCGACTTCATCTTCCGCGACCCCGTGACAAAGCAGGAGGTGGCCCGCATCAGCACGCTGAAGGAGCTGCAGGACAACATCTTCAAGATTCCCACCGAGTCGCTGGTGCGCCACATACGCCGCAACCACATGAGCCGCTGGCTGACGGCGCGCGCCATATTCCCCGTCTCAGCCTTCCTCAAGCACGTCACCTGGCACAAGCTGCAGGACGTCGACGCCCACCGCCGCATCATATTCGACGCCATCGTGCAATACCGCCGCATGAAGAACATAGGCGTGGTGGCCGTCTTCGACAGGCTGAAGTTCGACCGCTATGCACACTTTGCACGAATAGGCGAGGGGTCGCTCGGCGGCAAGGGACGCGGACTGGCATTTCTCGACACCATACTGAAGCGACACCCGGAGCTGAACCAGCTGCCCAACGCCACCGTACAGATACCTAAGACGGTGGTGCTGTGTACCGACTTCTTCGACCGTTTCATGGACGACAACAACCTGTGGGGCATAGCACTGAGCGACGCTCCCGACGAGGAGATACTGAAGCACTTCCTGCGCGCACAGCTGCCCGACGACCTCATAGCCGACTTCTTCACTTTCTTCGAAGCCATAAAGAGTCCCATAGCCATACGAAGCTCCAGCCTGCTGGAAGACAGCCACTACCAGCCCTTCGCCGGCATCTATGCCACATACATGATACCCTGGCTCGACGATAAGTACGAGATGCTGCGACAGCTGGCATGCGCCATCAAGGCGGTCTACGCCAGCGTTTACTACCGCGACTCGAAGGCATATATGACCGCCACGCAGAACGTCATCGACCAGGAAAAGATGGCCGTCATACTGCAGGAGGTGGTGGGACAGCACTACGGCAACCTCTACTACCCCACCTTCAGCGGTGTGCTGCGCTCGCTCAACTACTACCCCATTGGCGACGAGACAGCCGAGGAGGGAATAGCCAGCCTCGCACTGGGACTGGGCAAGTATATAGTAGACGGCGGACAGACGCTGCGCGTAAGCCCCTACCACCCCAAGCAGGTGCTGCAGATGAGCGAGCTGGAGACCGCACTCACACAGACACAGACGAGGTTCTATGCCTTAGAAGTCCCAACAGCCCCCCCTTCTGCCCCCGAGGGGGCTACAATAGCTTCAAGGACTAGGTCTATAGTGCCCCCCTCGGGGGGCGAAGGGGGGGCCACTTGGTCGACCGACGACGGCTTCAACATCAAGAACCTGCGGGTGAAGCAGGCCGACAAGGATGGCTCGCTGCGATATATCGCCTCTACCTACGACCCCGTAGACCAAATCATACGCGACGGCATATACGAGGGCGGCCGCAAGGTCATCTCCTTTGCCGGAGTATTGCAGCACGAAGTGTTCCCCCTGCCCGAACTGCTGCAGATGAGCCAGAAGCTGGGTGCCGACGAGATGCGCCGCCCGGTGGAGATAGAGTTTGCATGCAATCTGGCTCCACTCTCTTCGCCCGAGGGAGAAGCATTATGCAAGAGGACAATAGAAGCGCCCTCAGGGGCAGCAGGAGGGGCCGTGGGGGCTTTCTACCTGCTGCAGATACGCCCCATCGTAGACTCGAAGCAGGTGCTCGAGGAAGACCTGCTGCAGATACCCGACGAGCAGTGTCTGCTGCGCAGCCACAACTCGCTGGGACACGGCATATCCGAGGATGTCACCGACGTGGTGTATGTGAAGGCCGACGACGGATTCACTGCCTCTAACAACCCGCAGATAGCGCAGGAGATAGAACAGATAAACCGGCGCTTCCTCAACGGAGACTTCAATCAGCCCTCGCTGGGAGAAGGAAAGGGAGGAGGCTATATACTCATAGGCCCTGGACGCTGGGGGTCGAGCGACTATTGGCTGGGCATACCAGTGAAGTGGCCACACATCTCGGCAGCTCGCGTCATCGTAGAGGTGGGACTGAAGAACTACCATGTAGACCCCTCGCAGGGCACACACTTCTTCCAGAACCTCACCAGCTTCGGCGTGGGCTACTTCACGATAAACGCCTACACCGGCGACGGCATCTTCCAGCACCAGATACTCGACAGCATGCCCGCCATCGAGGAAACCGAGCATGTGCGCCACGTGCGCTTCAGCAAGCCACTCAAAGTAATGATGGACGGCAAGAAGCAGGAGGGCGTCGTGCTGTTTTAACCCAAATCGGTCATTAGCGATATGATGATAATATCCTTCTTTTTTGAACAGATGTCCTGCTGCTTTGAGTGCGCAATGGGGTTCCATTGTAATCGAAAAGCGGCAGGGCAGATGACAAAAAGAAAGCGTGTTAGCGTGTAACAGCCTAATGAACGATTTGGATTTAACTGATGACGTAAAAAGAAAGCCTGCATTGCGCCAAGAAAAAAATATTTCAACCAATAATAAGAAATGATGAGAAGAAAGCTATTCCTGTTTGTGGTGGCGGCACTGCTCTCGCTATCAGCCCAAAGCCAGACCACCCCTCCTGAGAAGACTCCGGGAACGGAGTTCGTGATGCAACTGAAAGTATCCCTCGGACAGGCTTACACCGTGGGAGAGACACCCCAAGGCCGGCGCACGGTAATACCCATTACCGGCGGCACCTTTGAGGGGCCACGCCTGAAGGGCACCATACTGGAAGGCGGTGCCGACTACCAGCTGGGGAACGGCAACCGGACGCAAATTGAGGCCATCTACAGCATCAAGACCGACGACGGCTTCTACATCCATGTAAGAAACAAAGGCATCATTGCCAGCGGTCAGGGAGAGAACGGACAGCCATCGTTCTACTTCATGGCAGCACCACAGTTAGAGGCTCCTGCCAACAGTCCCTACGCATGGCTCAACGATGCGCTCTACATCAGTGCACCCGCCTGGTCGCAGGGCTTTCAGGGCATTGTGCTGAACGTTTGGAAACTCACACCGCCATAAAACTGCTACTACAATGGAACTGATAGAGAAATACTTTCCCGAGCTGTCGGCCCGCCAGCGCGAACAGCTTGATGCGCTCGATGCGCTCTACCACGAATGGAACGAGAAGATAAACGTCATCTCGCGCAAAGACATTGACAACCTATATGAACACCATGTGCTGCACTCCATGGCCATAGGCAAGCTGCTGCACTTCAAGCCAGGCACAACCATACTCGACTTCGGCACCGGCGGCGGCTTCCCGGGCGTTCCGCTGGCCATCCTCTTCCCTGAATGCCAGTTCACGCTCATCGACGGCACGGGAAAGAAGATACGGGTGGCACAGGAGGTGAGCCAAGCCATCAGCCTTGAGAACTGCACACCACTGCACCGGCGTGGCGAGGAGGAGCGAGGCAAGTACGACTTCGTGGTGAGCCGTGCCGTGATGCCCCTACCCGACTTGGCCCGCATGGTGAAGAAAAACATCAGCCGCGAGCAGCACAACGCCATGCCCAACGGCATCATCTGCCTGAAGGGTGGCGACCTGCAGGCCGAGACACAGGCCTACCGGCGCATTGTTCAGGTAACAGCACTGAGCACCTGGTTTAAGGAAGAATGGTTCAAGGAGAAATACTGCATCTACCTGCCGCTATAAACGTCAACTACTAACTGCTATTATGCTAGACATTAAGACCTTTCAGTGTAATCCTGTACAAGAGAACTGCTACATAGTGAGCGACGAGACCCACGAAGCAGTGGTCATAGACTGTGGCGCCTTCTACGACGCGGAACGCAGGGCAGTGGTCAACTACATCAAGAATCAGGGGCTGACACTCTGCCACGTGCTGTGCACACATGCCCACTTCGACCATATCTTCGGCCTCGACACCCTCTATGAAGAGTTTGGGGTGAAGCCCCGCCTGCATGCTGCCGACGAGCGGATATACCACGGCATGAGCCATCAAGTGGCTGCTTTCTTCGGAATGCCCTACGACCGGTCCATGCCGCCATTGGGCGACCCGCTCACCCACGGTGCTACCATCGGCCTTGGAAGCCACAGTCTGAAGGTGCTTCACACCCCCGGCCACTCGCCAGGCAGTGTGCTGTTCTATTGCGAGAGCGAAAGGGTGCTCTTTGCCGGCGACACCCTCTTCCGCATGAGTGTGGGCCGCACCGACCTGGAGGGCGGCTCGTGGCAGCAGCTCATGCAGAGCCTACACAACGTGGTGGCGCCGCTACCTGCCAACGTCACCGTTTACACAGGCCACGGCACCACCACCACCATCGGCGACGAAGTGCGCCTCAATCCATACTTCGCCTAAAACAGGCAACGGACGGACACCGCCGGACACGAGCAACGGATGCACACGGATGCACACGGGTAACTCGTAACTCCTAACGGTGAAGAGGGGGACTGGATACTACCAGTCCTCTTCTTCTTCGTCCCATGCGTTGCGGCGACGTCGTGAGCGGTTAGGATCATCGCTATCATCTGCGGTACCGTCCACTTTCACTCCGTTTTTAGAATCGCCACCACTGTAGGTCTGCTGCATAAGGTGCAGCCCCACCTCTACAACTGTTGTCTCTGGAATTAAATATTTCTTTTTCATATTATACTTCTAATACGTTTAATCCGTAATCATCCATTGCTTACTTCACCACGACTTTTCTGCCGTCCTTTATGTACAGGCCCTTGCGAGTGGGCTGCTTGTCCAGCTTCTTGCCGTCTACGGTGTACCATCCGTCGGCATCATCCATGCCGTCGAGCGTCATGATGCCCGAAGCTTCGCCCTCGCCGAAGTCAAGTATGAACTCACGTGCGGTGGCAGCCTCCGAGAACTCGAAGTAGGCGCGGCAGGCCTTCAGTGTGCGCTCCTTGGCGGTGTGCTTCAGCTGGCTGCCTGTGGTCATGTAGTAGATGTTGTCGTTGTCGGGCGTGTTGATGGTGAAGGCGTTGTAGTAGCCGATGAACTTCACGTTGCCGCTAGCCATTTCGATGGTCCTCTCTGTCTCCGTAGTGCTGACTATTTTGACACCTGTAAACACTGGATTAACGATATTCTCATCGCCGTTGTTTTCCCATTTGATGATGTAGGGTTTGCCGGCAGCGAGTGTGGTCACGGCGTTGCCGAAGGTCAGCGTGACGTGTGTTCCCGTCATCGTGGCGTTGGTCAGCGTTTTGGCGGTGGCACCTGCCAGCGGGCTATTGGCCAGTTCTACATTGAAGGGCAGGCAGATGGTGTTCCACTCGCCGTCCTTATACAATGTGCGGCCACTAAGCATCACGTCAACCACCTCGCCGATGTAGTCAGCGATCTTCGCGCTGTTCTTGTCGGCAGCAGCAGCCTGGCTGTCGTTGTCGGCCAGGGTGATGTCGTGCACATAGCTACCGCTAATGACCACGTCCTCAGTAAAGCCTGTCAGCGTGTGCTCACCAGTCATGATACCTGCGTTACTGATCTCACCGCTGTTCACGGTGTAGCAGTCAAAAAACTTGCCATCAGGCAGGTCGTAGTCGAGGGTAACTGCTGTGCCACTCTTGTAGAGATTCTCCTCGTTCCAGATATAGGTAGGCGTCGTGGGATAAGTGATAGTGACGCCAGCGCCAGCGCTAATCTTCACCACCAGCTCAGCACCGTCCTGATCGGTACCTGTGGACTTGCCATAGGCACCCACACCGCCGGTGGTGGCAGATGTGTGGTAGCTGGTTAAGACATTGCCGTTCTTGTTACCAGTAAGCGAGCCGACGTATGACGTACCTTCCACAGTGCCGGCGTTGAAGCAGTTCTTCAGGGCTGTAGTGCTCGATACTTCCCCCACGATGCCGCCGTGGTAGCCGCCAGTACCCGTCACACTGGCCGTGTTGACGCAGTGATCTATGGTTCCATAAAGCAGATAACCCACGACGCCGCCATGATAATCGTAATACTTGCCGTCAGCCACCTTGATGGCACCACTGACGGTGCAGTTGTCGAGTGTCTTGCTGCTGCAATTCATGTGTCCTGCAATGCCGCCAGTAAATTCGGCGCCCGTGATGTTGCAGTTGACGAGCACCACATTCTTTACTATGGCACCAGAAAGGAGGCCAAACATTCCCTGGTATCTTTCGTCGGGCTTGTTGATGGTGAGGTTGGTGATGGTGTGCTGCGTATCGCCGTTCTTGCCGTCGAAGGTGCCCTGGAACTTGTGGTCGCTATTGCCGATGGCGGTGTGCTCGCCGGTGCAGACGATGTCGGCAGTCTGACGGTAGACGCCGCCACTGCGTGCACCGCTGTTCACGATGCTGGCCAGCGCCTCCAAGTCGGCCTCGGTGGCAATCACATAAGGATTACTACTGCTGTAGGCGCTATTGGGGTCGAGCAGCGGGAAGTCCACGATGTTGAATTTTGCTTCTTGGCTGCCCTTGTAGCGGTTGATGCCCTTCACGGTGACGGTAGCTTGGTCTGTGTTGGAGGTGGTTATGGTGTTAGAGGTGCCCTCCACGATGTAGTCGGTGCCCAAGACAAGCTCAGTGTTGTTATAGGTTACGGTGAGCGTCGGGATAACGGGGTCGTTGCCTCTCCACCGCTGGTCGGGGATTTCTTCAATGATAGCCTGTGCAATGTCGATGCCGCTGTTGCTACTGACAATGGCATTGATGGTGACGTCGTTCTTGCTGATGGTCAGCGCGTGTTCGCCGCTGGCGGTGTCGAGGTTGGTGAGTGTACCGCCTTCACAAGTGTATTTGATGAATGTGTAATTCTCATCAATTCCCATTATCAGCGTCCAGTTACCTTTCTTGTAATAGTTCTTGTTAGACAGTTTGCTGGTGATGGTGGGACCTGCCGTCTGAGAACCCTCTGCCGTTGCTGTTATGCTTGTGATATGCTCGCTGGTTTTGATGAGATAGACCTTCTCGCCCTTGCCGGGGTACTCCAAGCCATCTATAGCACCTTTGTTACAGGGATAGGCATAGTAACAATTTACGTAATTATCTCTATTACTATTGCCACCTCCGATACCACCACACCCGTCGTCACCGCTTTCTTCAACCGTTCCGGTATTGAGGCAGTTGATGTATCGGTTCGTGTTATACCAGTCGCTACCCACGATGCCGCCAGTGTATCTGATGGCACCGATAATGTTAGCCGAGTTCTCACACGATTCTACGGTAACATTACCCATGGCCCTTCCTATAATACCTCCACATTGTTCGTTGGAAGGAATCGATTGAATGACGCCGCTCATGGTGCAGTTGGTGATATAGAGGTTTTGGCCAGTTCCAACGATGCCGCCATATTCATTTGCATATGTGGATGTCGCGTAGATGCCACCATTCTTAGCATGGCAGTTAGTGATACTGCAACGGTTATCTGCATCTGTGCCTTCTGCAGAACCCGCGAAGACTGACGAGTGACTTTTACCCAGGATATTGTAGCCGTCAATGGTCAAGTCCTTAATGACAGCAGTACCTTTGATATTGCCAAACAAAGCATGATTGGTGGTGTACTTATCAGTGATAGTCAGGTTAGAGATCTTCCTGAAATTACCATCGAAAGTTCCTTTAAATTTGGTGTCCTGACCGATAGGTGTAAACTCGGCTGTCAAGGTGATGTCGGCGTTCAGCTTGAAGGTCTTACCTAAGGCATCATGACCACTATTGACATAGGCGGAAAGGCGCATCAGGTCACTCTCGTCATTGATGAGATACTTCTTGCTGTCGCCCTCGCCTTCAGTAGCAAACACATAGCCGTCGAGGCTCTCACCCCCCATGATGCGGAAGGGCCAAAGACTCTCACCTACATAGCCGGCGGCATTGCCCTCCTTGGCAGTGAAGTGGATGGTATAAGCACCCACTTCCTTCAGATCCTCAGGCGCTACGGTCTCGTTGCTGCTGTTCTTGATGGTGACGGTATAGTCGGTATTTTCTGTCATAGCGGTTTTGCCCATCTTCAGGCTGTAGCCGCTGATGCTGACGGTCTCGCCGTTGTTGTAGGCGTAGGTTTCCATCAGATTATTCAGTATAGCAGGCTGATAAATGGTATAGCCCTTGATGGTGCGCGTGAGGTAGATATCCTTGGCAGGAATTGCCGTCACCACCTGATGGCAACCATTTCCTTCCGTAATATAAGAGCCGATAGAGCCAATCCTATTGACATAATAAAGGCTCTCGACATTATTATTATAATAAGTGTTGTTGGCACCTCTTGGATTCATTGTTATGATATTGGTGTATGAACCGTTCTCCAAGCAGTTGGTAAAGTAACTTCTTGCATCGCCATAACCGAAGAAACCACCAACCGTACGCTGCTCAGAGGAACTACTCTTGATAGTACCAGCAAAGACGCAGTTGGTGAAATAGGTATAGTTGTCAGAAAAACTGCCATTAGGCTGGACGTGCCCAACGAAGCCACCGGCATAGTTGGCACCGATGGTGAGGGTGGCCGTAACCACACAGTCGGTGATGGTATTTTTCTCGCTGGAGGAACCGCTGGCAGACCAGCCAACCAAACCACCGGCATACTGGCTGTCAGAAGTGATGGAGCCGGCTACCGTCAGATTCTTGATGGTAGCGTGCTTGATAAAGTGGAACGGTGCCACGCCTTGTTCGTTGACACCCGTACCTGATGCTGTGCTGACGATAGCGGCAGTCAGCGTGTGGTCATAACCGTCGAAAGTGCCACTGAAAGGACAGTCAAGAAGCTGGGCGCTGCCGTCTTCACGAACACCTGCCATCGTCGAGACTGTGATGTTTTCAGTCAGTTGCACGTACTCGCCCAGATAACTGTAGCCGCCATTGACTAATCCAACGAACTTGTTCCAGTCGGATGTACTGGCAATGGTGTAAGGCTCCGTTTGAGTGCCTTTACCATTTAACTGGGTCATCACTCTGAAATGGTGCGTCAGCGTACCGCTGTAGCCTTTGGAAGCGTTGCCCGTGATGGTCATGGTGTAGTTGCCGATTTCCTTTACAGGGCTGGGCGAGAAGCTCACGGTGTAGTTCTCGGCAGCCACGGTGTTGCCATCCATGTCCTTCACGGTGGGAACAACGCTGATTTCAGAACCGGTGTATAAGAATCCGGTTTTGCAAACGACGCTGCCTGCAGAGAGGTTCTTAACATCTATGACAGGTACCACCTTATTGTTCTTGATCTCCCACTGCTTGCCCAGAGCAGCCTGCAGATTGGCGTTGCTCATCGAGCCGACGGCGGTGCCTTGCTCGGTGCCGAAAGCTTGGGTGTAATAGCAGTTATCAATAGTCGGGTTGCTGTAACACGAGAAAGTGCTGCTGTAGTTGGTGCTCATAGTAACCGATGTGGGAGCGAACAGGCTGTTGCTGATGTTCGCACTTTTGTAATTACCACCTACAAAGCCGCCGCAACAGTAGGAGCCGGGACCGAGGAGACTACCGTCGAAGCAGCAGTTTTTGAAATAAACCGTACTCTTGTTGTATCCCACGAAGCCACCATGGTAGCCATAGCCGCTGAAGGTGCTGTTGATTGTCACGCTGCTCCAACACTTGGAGAAACACTCATTGTAGGTGCTGATGAAGTATCCGACGAGACCACCGGCATACCGGCCTGCCGTGTTGATGGTGCCAGTCACGTGTAATTTTCTAAACTTGGCGTAGGAAGCGTAGTGGAAGGGAGCACAGTAATGCTCATTCTCGCTCGCACTCAGGTTCAGCGTCATCGTGTGTCCGTCACCATCGAAGGTGCCACCAAAGTAGACGCTGGTGCTTGTACCGGCCATTGTGCTCACATTGATATCAGCAGTCAGTTTGTAATACTTGTTGCCATAGGTGCTGTTCTGGTTGTTGATCCAGCCAACAAAGGTCTCCCAGTCGGTATCGCTTTGGATGAGATACGGGTCGCTCTGTGTTCCTGAGCCAGAGAGCGTTGATGTTTGTGCCCACACTCCTGTGGAGCCGAGCACGGCGAGGAGCAGCGTCATGGCTGCCCGCGCCAGATAGGTTGTTTTAAGTTTTCTCATTGTTGTGTGGATTTTAAGTTTATAATTTGCTGCAAAGATAATAAATAATGTGGAGAAAAGTGTCAAAAAACAAGTATATCTGTCAAGAAAACGAAGAAAAGGTGTCAAAAAACACGGATTTTCTGACATTTTTCACCCCTTTTGATGGCTTTTCCACCGTTATTTCGTATTTTTGCAGCATGATTACCCTGGGCGAGATGCAGATCAGCGGTATGCTGACGATGGTGATGCTGGCGCTGATCCTGCTGTTGCGTGTGCCGCGCCGGGCATACAATCATCAGGGCTTTGCCACTGCCCGATGGCTGATGGTGTGCGGCACGCTGCTCATTGCCTTGCAGTTTCTGCTACAGCACGAGATGGGACTCCGACAGATGGGCATCACGCAGGCCGTGCTGGTCAACCTGCTGTTCTTCATGCCTGCCTCACTGTTCATTGGCATGGCTGTGCTCTATGTGCAGCGTCAGGGGCGTGTCAGCCGAAGGGAGTGGGCTGTGGGATTGTCATGCTTTGCGGTGGCTGCCGTGCTGCTCCTGTCGGCACTGCTGTCCGACGGTGTGCCGCTCACCGAAGAGTCGCCGCTGCTACGCTGTGCCGAGTATGCCAGCGCAGGCCTGTATTTGCTGATGCAGGGCTATGTGTTCATGCTCCAGCTGCGCGAGTACCGCAGGCTGCAGCACGCCGTCGACGAGTATTTCGACCGCGAGCGCCACGACCTGCTGCTATGGATGGGGCTGAGCACGAGCCTGATGGCGCTGATGGCGCTGATGGTGCCGATAGTCATCTTCATGCAGGGCATTCCTTTAGTGGTGTTCTCTGTCGTGTTCTTCCTCAACATTGCCTACTGCGTCATCAGCCTCTACAGCTACGGCATCAGCGAGGATGCCTCGCGCGTGGTGGAGGCAGAAGCCACCGAGGAGGACAGTGATTTAGAGGCCGCCGAGCCGGCTGACCCCACAGAAGCCCCTGACAACGCTTTCGCTCCGTTGCCACCCGTCGGCTCAGAAAAATCGCCAGCCGCCCAAGACCCCGAAGCCCCTGCCTTGACCCAGAGCCAGCTGCAGCGCGTGGAGCACGCCTTAGAGCTGTGGACAAACGACGGCGGCTTCCGCCAGCATAACCTCACGCTGAGCATTGTGGCACGGCAGATTGATGTGCCTGTGCGCCACCTGCAGCTGTGGCTGCGACAGTCAAAATACCAAAAGCTGGCAGTGATGATGAACACCCTGCGCATAGACGAGGCGAAGCGAATGCTGCAAGAGCACCCCGACTGGGATACGGAAAGCGTGGCCGACCACTGCGGCTTCAGCAGCCGGCAGTATTTCCATCAGCTGTTTCAGCTCTACACCGACACCACGCCCGCAAAATACCAGAAACAGCACACCGCAAAGAATGAGCCAGACAGGGGGGCCACTGCACAGCAATGATAGCCCCCCAACAGACAATAACGTAAAAAGAAACACTTGCTATGAAGAAACTATTCACCATCTTTTTTCTTTCACTGACGCTGGCCACGCAGGCGCAGCAGCAGATATCGTACATCGAAGAGACGAAATACTGGTATTACGTCTACGACGAGCAAGGCAAGCGCATTGGAGGCCTTTCGCGCAGCAGCGTTGGCGAGATCAAGGGCTGGGGCAGCGACTTCTTCGTCGCCAAGCGCTATTCCTACTACTACATCTGCGATGCCAAGGGAAAGACGCTGAAGACAATGAGCGCCACGAACGTAGGCGAGATAGTAGGCGTATCGAACAGCACCATCACCAGCCGCAAAGGCAGTTGGATATTCACTTGGAGCAAGGAGGGAAAGAAAATCAGCGCCCGAAGTGCCAACTGACATGAGAGGCGGGCATGCACGCGCTTAGGTAAGCACATGAGGGGCATGCGCGCTTAGGCAAGCACATGAGGGGCGGGGGGAGAGCCCGCCCACGCGACCGCAGATAACTGTGTGGGGGAAAAGGGGTCACCCCCCGTCCCTGTAGCATTACAGGGCGGGGGGTGACTGCGTAAGCTAATGGAAGGGCTTAGAAGTTTACGCCGAGGTTGATGAACAGTGCACCGTTGCTGGCACTGGCATCATCGCCATTAGGCAGTGTCCAGTTGGCAATGTTGGTGATGCCAAACTGATAGCCCACTTCCAGGTAGAGCTTGTTGTACTCAGCACCGCAACCCAGCTTGATGCCTACGTCGGAGCGCTTGTACTGCAGCTTCCCATTGGCAAAGTCTGAGTCGCCGAAGGAGTCGTATTTCAGGGCGCCGCCTACTCCACCAGAAATCTTTGTATTGCCTCCGAAGAGTCCATAGCGGAATGTGGGTCCTACGAAGGGCAGCAGTGCGATGTCGTCGGTCACCTGCACGCCGTACTTAATGAGCAGGGGGAGCTCCAGATAGTTGAGCGTGACGGTGCTCTTGTCCTTGCTCTCGCCGCATCCGGTGAAGTAGAGTCCACTCTCAAGGAAGATAGGTGTGGTGTCGCTGAGGCGCAGTCCCACGGTGCCGCCCAGGTTCAGGCCCACCTTCGCCCCCAGGTCGTAGGCATCGTCGCCAGTAATGTTGGCAACGTTCATACCGAGGCGGAAGCCATAGTACACTGAACTTTCACTGAGTGAGAAACCGCCGCTGCTGTACTGGGCGAACGATGGTGCTGCCATGAGCACTGAGACGATAGCAACTAAAAACTTTTTCATACTTTTTTTGGTTTTAATGATTGTTGATAATTGTTCTTCTATCTATCTGTAGGGATATTACTCGAAGAATTACGCTGCAAAGTAACACATTTTTTTTTATTTATGCAAGTAAATCGAAGGAATTTTTCCTCCCTTGCGCACGTAGATGCCATTTCGCAGTTTTCTATCCGCAGTTTTTTGATGAGCCACCTTTCTGCCCAAGAGGTCATAGAGCTGGTCGTTGGCTTCATCGTCAGACTGGCCATTGACTTCGCTAATGCCGGTGAGCTGCTGCAGGTCGATGACAAAGGGATCCCACGGTGTGCCTACGTTGGCATCGGTAGAGAAGGCTATTCCACTGTCGGCCTTCACCGTCTGTCCGCCCACTACTATGTGCAGCTGTATGGGCTGTCCGCTGCCCTGCCCGGCTACGAGCAGATAGTAGAGTCCACCGTCAAACTGCGCCACGCCGCGGCACTCATCGCCTATGAATGCGGCCACCTCGGCATCGGTAATGTCGCTGCCTCCATCGGTGAGACGTATGACCATCGACATATTGTCGGAGTAGTTGGTGGGATCGACGGGTGTGAAGATGCCTGATGCGAGCGGCGCGCGGTGAGCGGTGGGACGTGCTGTTGCTGCCACGGGCACGTTGGGCCACGTGAACTGCTTCTTCTGCGAGGCGTTGCTGAAGTACATGTAGCCGTGTCCGCTCTCCAGCGTCTTCAGACTGCCCTCCCACTGGTTGCTGGTGCCGTAGATAGCGATGCCATACTGCGACTTGATGCGGTCGCCGAGCTGCGGGTCGGCTCCTGCCAGGGCAGTGTTGACATTAGTAGAGACGAAGGGCGTGTAGGCTATCCAGTTCCATCCCTCGCTCAGGGTGACGGGGGTGCGGTCGAGGTCGAGACGCCGGCCGGTGACGGTGAGATAGTCGGGCAGCTCTTCGCTGTTGGGCAGTGGCTCTAACCAGAGCTTATACATGGTGTTAGGCTCTATGGTGTAGAGTGTGCCGTTCCACTCCGCTCCGTTGCAATAGGCCATGCCTGTGGTCTTGCCCTTGATGGTGACGTTCCATGTGGCTGTTTGGTTCAGCACGGTGGGTGTGCCCTTCTGCTGCGGCTCCACACCGAGTGCTATCCAGCTCCAGCCCACGTTGATGGGCACCTGCTGCTCCACTTGGTCGGTCTTGCGCCAGATGACGGGATACTCGAAGTCGCCGTAGATGTTGTCGCTGTCGAAGATCACGGTGTCGCCGCCGTTGGGCAGCTGCACGCTGGCTCCGGCATAGGCCACGCCCTTGTTGGCGTCCCAGATGCGGAAGGTGACGGTCTTGCCGCGGTCTACGTCGACGGTCTGCTTGTTACGCACTGCAGTGGCCTTGCCATAGATGTTCATGGTGACGTAGGCAGCGCCGCGCACCTTCTCCGGTGCGCCTATGCCCCTGCACTCGCCGTCGATGAATGCAGCCACGCGGCTCTCAGGATTCTCCACGAGCACGCCGTCGACATATATCTGTCCGACGATGCTCATCTGGTGCTCATACTTCGTGGGGTCGACGGCCCACTGTGGCATCTGTCCGCTCACCTTCATGGCGATGCGCAGAGGCTCGAGTATCTCATCATTGCCCTGAAGGCCTATGGTGATGTCGTAGTTGCCCACCGGCACCAGCGGGTTCACGCTGAAGCGGAGTGTCTTTTGCGAGAGGGGTGCCACCTCGCCGTCGGTCTCTACGGGTGTGCCGTCGAGTGCACTGACGAGTGTGAGCCATGACGGCATGTTGTAGAGGTCGTAGTACTCCACGCTGCTGCCCTTGTTGACGATGACCACATCGAAGGTGTATTCATCGCCATACTGCTTGATGACGGTGACGGAGTCCTTGGTCCACTTCAGCGGGTTGAGCTGCATGTAGGCAGACCAGCGTATGGGTTTTGACACATTGCCGTGGAGGTCGAACACCTTGTCGACGGTGATGTTGAGCGTCGAGCCCTCGAGGTTGCGTGCTGAAATGCCCGCCGTGGTGTTGAGATTGATGACAATCTTGCGGTTTGAGGCTACGGCAGTGGCGTTGAGGCGCTGTTCGCGCAGCGGATACTTCAGTGGCGGTGCGATGCGGTCTGTCGACAATTTATCTATTCCGGTCATGGCAGTCCGCTCCGTAGCTCCGGGCAGCATGTTCTCTAATGTAGGTTCTTTCTGATAGATGCCGTCGACTGTCATCACATCTTTCTCGAACGGATAGTATGCCACGAGTCCGCGCGAATAGACGCTGGCGGTGTCGATGCAGTGATATTGATTGGCCAGCAGTCGGCTCTCTGAGAGTGTGGCATGCCAGATGCGCAGCTCATCGATGTGTGCATCTTCGCCCATGCCCTTGCCCAGCTTGATGGCAGCGCCTGCCAGTGGCGGCACGTCGCGCTCGGAGATGACGGCTGTGCGCTTTCCGTTGAAATAGAAGCTGGCAGCCTGTCCGCGCACCACGTTAAGGGCGAGGTGGTTCCAGTCGTTGTGATAGTACAGGAAGTCATCGTGCGACAGCACCTCCTGCTTCTTCTCTCCATACTGCAGGAACAGGTTGCCTTCCACGTCGTAGTAGAGATGTAGCTTGTCGGCAGGACGTCCGCTTCCTGTCTCAAAGACGGTCTGACTGTCAGCATCCGTTGGGGAGAAGCCTGCCTTAGCCCACAGCTCTATGGCATAGCTGTCGGCCGGCGTGGTGTTGATGAGCGATATGTCGGCCTGCACACCCTCGTTGTTACTCATATACAGTGCATAGTTGTCGTTGCTGAGGTTCCAGAGCTCGTTCACCATGAAGTCGTGTGTATGGCGCGTGTCGGCAGCCACAAAGCCGTGTCCCTCGTTCATGGGCCAGTGGTTCATCAGTCCGAATACGTAGCCGTCCTTGGCCTGATTCCTCGTGGCGGCAGCCTCGTCGAGGTTGCGGCAGATGTTGAAGAGGCTCAGGTCGTGTATGGCTCCCGTCATCTCGCCCAGATAGATGTAGTGGTCGCTGCTGTAGTTGATGGCGCTGACGGTGTTCTCGGAGAACTTGTAGTTTTCGAAGAGCCTCAGGGTTGTGGTGCCATACTGTGCCAATGCCGACATGGTGTTGGTGGTGGCACTATAGCTCATAGCGAAGTATATCCACTCATTGGAGGGTAGCACAGCGCGGCTGACCACCTTTGAGCCGTCCACGTCGATGACGACATGGCCCTCGTCGTCGATGGCGATGGTTATTCTATCCTCGCCATACTGCAGCACGGTGCCTGCCTTTCCCCACAGCATCCAGAATTCGATGGAGCAGTCGCCCTGTATGAAGACGGGGTTGATGGTGCGCTGCACGCCACTGTTAGGATAGATGAACTTTGACACATCGTGATCTACCTCCTGGTTGTTCAGTCGGGCAGTGACAATCACGTTCTTGTCGCCTACATAGCCGGGCACTATGTCCTCGTTGAACTCTATGCTCAGGTCGTCGCCAATGCTATAGATGCCGTTGGCGGGCGTGGGCGTGGTGAGGCTCATGGGCCGCGTCATGTCCTTGATGACGGTGACGGGCTCGCTGAACGCCTGCATCTCCTCAGAGCCGTAGGGTGTGGTGGTGAATCCGCGGAAGTGGTAGGTGCCCTCGGGATAGCTCTCGTTGCTGCTCATGTCGAGCTCGTAGCGCAAGTCGCCCTCTGGGGGCAGCAGCTCGTAGGCAGCGCTTACTACGTCTTTTGATGAGGTTACGTAAGTATGCAGGTTGGTCCACCTGGTGTCGCCCTCATAACGGTACTGCACGCCCACATTCTTCAGGTTGCGGAACTGCCGGTCGAAGTTGGTGAGGCGCAAGTTGAGCTTTGCATCCTTGCTCTCGGTGTTGACCACCGGCTCGCTGACGATGAGGTCGACGGGTGATGACGATGGCTTGAAGTGCACGTCGAATGTCACCTTGTCGTTGATCTTAATGGGCTGATACTGCGAGTTGAACCATATCTCTAAACCTGAGTAGTCGAGTATGCTCTGATCGGTCTGTCGCACGGTGATAATCTTCTTCACCGTTTCGCCAGCGGGTATGAACACTGAGCGGCCATTGACGGGCACGCCGTCCATGAGTATCTCCAGTCCCAGTGTGTCGGTCTTCTCCTGCACCATGAGGTTATAGCTGAAGTCGAATCCCTGTACGGTGGGGCTAAGATTGGTGAGGTGGAGTGTGAACTGTCCTGTCTGTCCTGCCGGCACGTCGGTGAGCACTGCGCTCTTGGCGCCTATCTTTCCGTCGGTGCTAATCTTGATGTCGGGATACTCCATGCGCTCCGTTCCGTTGCTCAGCACGTACTGTCCCTTCTTGTAGTATTTGGTTCGCTCCTCGGCTTCCCATGGGTTGTAGCTCTGTCCTCCTATCAGGCTGAAGATGTCGCTCCATCCTCGCGGCGACGAGTAAATGTTCACGCTGAAGTCGGTGCCCTTGTTGCCGTCGCTAAAGGAGTATTCAAACTCGGCCCAGTGCTTCCAGTTCTCGTCTTCGTCGCTTTCGGTCCATCCATGCGTCCATCCGTTCTCGGTGTCCCACATCACCTTTGTGGTGAACTTGGCTCCCGGCGGTGCTATGACCGACGAGCCGCCTATCTTGAAGATACCTCCCAGATTGTGCGAGTACATGTGTTTCTTCTGGTAGGTAGTGTCGGTGCGGCTGGAGTAGGAGTTGGGTGTGCCACCGTCGAAGGAGATGTTGCGCTCGAAGTACTTGGTGGCGTTCATGGCAGCCACCTTGTCCTCCTCATTACGTGCCATTTCGTCGGTCCAGCTCTGTATCTGGTTGGTGCACCAGCTCACGCTGTCGGGGAAGTACTCTCCCTCCTTAGCACCTGCTGGCGGGAACTGGAAGTAGGTATCCTCCTTGAAGAGGTTGGCATCGTCCTTCGAGAGCCATGTGGTGTATACGCAATGGCTGCTGGTGTTGCGATAGTTGCGTGCCTCCTCCTCAGAGTCGCAGAAGGTCATGAGCGACAGGCGTGTCTCCTTCCACTTGGGAATCATCACCTCTTCCAGCTCGTAGGTTGAGTACATGAACGAGGTGCGCACGCTGTCGCCTATGCTCTTGGCATTGCGCAGGTCGAGTTCGAAGGGATAATCAGCTCCCTTGCGGAAGAATCCCAACTTGCGGCAGTCGCCAATGATGAGGTTGGTGGATGCGCCTATGAAGACGTCGCCCCTTGACCCTACGAAGGCGCTGCCTGTGCCCGTCGAGATGCTCTGCGATGAGGTGGTGGCCCATGTCTGGTCGGTCTGGTTGTTGCGTGTCACCTTGTAGTGGAATCCTCCACCGCCGTCGATGGTCTGCTCCATGTCACCCTCCACCATCAGTCCTAAGCCTTCGAGCATTGTCATCTTCACGCCGCCCTGTCTGTCGAAGGTGAACTTCTCGTCGCCATAGTATCCGTTGGAGGTGCTTCTCAGCTTGGTGGCAGTCTTTCCGGTCTTCCATGTGGTCTTCGATGAGGCGCCAGGCGGGTCGCGCAGCACCATCGTCACCAGGTCGGGTCCGAGTGTTACGAAATTATTGCCCGATGTGAGCGAGCCGAGCACAATGCCGTTGAAGTTGTTCCAGCTGTATGTGCGGTTGTTGCGCTCGTAGTAGATGTTGAGCTGTCGGGTGTAGGGCTTCGCAATGTTGGGCAGTCCCACGGTGAAGCTGAACTCGTTGTATCCGTCAACATCGAGTGTGAGCTGGTTGGTCTTCACGTCGTAGATTTCGCCAGGCTGCAACCCCAGATCGCTGGGAGTCTCCTTGATGGCCAGCACAGCCTGCTCGCTGCTCAGCTCATTGCCTATGGTGAGCACCTGTGCCTTCATAGCCAGCGTGTCGTTCACTGCCTTACCTGTGTCATGGTTGCTATACACCTCATAGCCGCGTATGCCAAACTTCACTTTGTCGCCAAAGCGGTAGATGGGGTAGCCGAAGCGATAGGTTATGCTCCCGTCGGCCTTCTGCGTCCACAGGTCGTTGATGTCGGTAGTGCCGAAGTCGTCGGTATAGTCCTTGATGGTCTTCAGGCCGAAGGCGTGGTTAGCGTTAGGGTTAGCGTTTTCGTTATCGTTCCCGTCCCCGCTGATCTGGCTTTGCCACACATCTATCTGCGGCTGTGCGAAGTATGTGCGCACCAGCTTGGTGTTGTACTTGTAGTAGCGCATCACGCTGTCGCCCGAAACTGTGGGCAGTCGCAGCGAGTCGGTGAGCTCCTTCTGTACGTTGGTGAGGTCAATCTCTGACAGCGACACGAACTCTATGTCGCTGTTGCTGTCAATGTTGATGCCCTTCATGGCATACTTCAGCGGCGGCAGCAGTGCCGAGAACTCGCCGGTGAGCGAGTCGGTGCGTATGTATATGTACTTCGATTCGGCTCCGATGCCCGTCCATGCTTTACTGTTGATAGAGATGGTGTCGCTCTGCCAAGAGCGTGTGGTGGCGGCGTCGCTAATGTGGTCGTCCTGGCAATTGAACGAGAACGAGGGGTTGTTGAGCTTCAGCGTGAGTGTGGCCATGCCTATGTTGTTCCTTGAGGCGCCGAAGCCCACCGACAGTGTGTCGTTGCGCGCGCCGCCGCCCACACGGCCCACAAACTTCACCAGCGTGGAGTCGGCAAAGTCGTGCTGCAGCGCCTTGGTGAAGTTATAGGTGCCCTCCAAGGGGAATCGCCCGCCGTTCACCATGTGATGGTTTTCAAGCTTTGCCTCAACGAAGTGACGGCCTATGGGCACCGATATCTGGTAGTAGCCCTTCGAGTCGCTTCGTTTCACTTCGCCGCCCGCTGTCAGCAGCTCGCCGTCAACATAGAACTGTATGCCCTCTGCGGGAATATTGGTGCCGGCATAATATACATATCCCGACATGGGGAACGACGACACGTCCTCGAAGTCGATGTTGTTGGCCGTGAGGCTGGTTGGGCTGACGAACATGGAGCGTGTGTTGGGGCTGAACTCGTGAACGCCCAGCTGTGGCATCACCTTATAGTTGGTGCCGCCCTGCTCGAAGGGCACTCCGCGTATGATGTAGTCGCCCCCCTGGTCGGTGAGTCCGTAGAGCTTCAGGTTCGTAGGAATGACTGCCGACGGCTGAGCATTGACACCCACCACGGGGTGGTTGAGCATGTATATGCCGCTCTGGCGGGCAATGTCGAAGATGTGCTCCTTCACCTGCATGCCCTCGTCCATGGGCCAATAGAGCTGCAGCCCGTTCTCTATGCCACCCAGCAGCCGGGTGTAGTTATTCTCTATCTCCTTCTGGCTGAGTGCACGGCTCCACAGGCGTATGTCGTCGACATTGCCCTTGAAGGCGCTGCCAGTGTAGTGCTGGCTACCGCCGATGGCAAGTGTGGGAGCGCCCTTGGTGGTGGCGCCGTCGGCACTCAGCGTGCGTGACTTCCACTCGGTGCTGGCAGCAGCCATGGTGACATAGTGCAGGGTGTCGTTGCCCACGGCAAATGTCCACGTGCCGTTGCTATAGACGGCGGTGACATGTGTGAAGTCGAGTGCATCGAGTGGCAGGTTCTGGAACTCCGTCACCTTGTACCTGCTGGGAACACCCGACGTAAGGTCGACGGCATAGAGGCAGTAGATGGGGGGAACGGGCGATGAGTAGTCGCCGTTATCGCCATCTTTGACAACGGTAGAGAGCAGTGTGATGTACTCCTTGTCGCTATAGTCTATTTGAGCCGTATTGAAGACGAGCACGGGATGTTCGTTTACCACCGCCCAGTTCTCACTCAGGCGTTCTATGGTGCTGAGGAGGTTACTCTCAGTTATGTGTGCGCCCTGATCGTTGCTGATGCCACGCCTTTCCACGCAATAGCTGTTGCTGCTGTAGCCGTCATAGCCGTTATTGAAGTCACGGCCATCTTTAACGGTATTAGCTGTGGAGAGGATTACCAAACATGAATTATAGCGTAGGAACTCCATGAAATGGTTGAAGTTGTAGCCAATGAATCCGGCACACTTCGTTACGCCCTCGCCGGTGAAGGCACCGTCGGCCAGACAGTCGGTAAAGGTGGCATAGGCTGTTTCCTCTACCATTCCCACAAATCCGCCGAAGTAGGCCTCCATGGGCTTGGTGCCCTTGATGGTGACCGACGACCAGCAGCGGTTGAAGTTGACACGGTTCTGCCGCAGCACACAGCCTGCGATGCCAGCAGCATACTTGCAGTCGGTGGTGATGGTTCCCTCCACATGCAGGTTGCTGATGGTGGCATTGCCCAGATAGACGAAGGGTGCCGTCTCATAGCCTTTGCGCTCCTGTGCCTCGCCGCCAAAGTCATGGCTGGTCTGATAGGCTATGGTCAGGGTGTGGCCGTTGCCGTCGAAGGCTCCCTTGTAGGCATTGGCCACGGTGGTGGCCACCTTGGTCTGACTGCTGCCCAAGTATATGTCGGCCGTCATCACGGCTCCCAGCGTTGTCTTGCCGCTGTTCACCATCTCGGCAAACATCTCCCAGTCATCGGCCGAGGCAATGACGAAACGGCCCTGGCTGTCGTAGTTGCCCTGTGTGGGCACGGCGGCCACATAGGGCGAGGTGTCGCCAATGCGCTTCACGCCTATCTCCAGTGCACCGTCAATCTTGGCCAGTGCCATCTGCCCTGCACCGTCGACGGCGGGCTTTGCCCACAGCTGCAGCGTGGCCATGCGCTTGCCCGAGAACGTGCTGTCATAGCGGGCTTCGTCGGCAGTCCACGTCAGTCCGTTGCCCTCGCCCTCGATGTAGCGCGACAGGAACTGCTGTGCATCGGTGCTCTCGTCGGCAGTGGTCTTCACCAGGTTTACTCTCACGCCAGCCACGGCGGTGCCTGTGCCATAGGCCACATGTCCAGTGATGGTGCCTCGTGCCTGCGAGAAGCCGGGCACCGACTTCACGTCGCTCTTCACCGTTTGTTCCTCGCACTTCGCACCGTAAGCCTCAACCAAATATTCATAATAGGAGCCGGCCATGGCACGGTCGTCTATGAAGGTATACTCCGAGGCGCGTCCGTGCAGGGCGTCGGTGAGCATTGTCCAGTCATCGTCGCTGCCCAGGGCGCGGCGCAGTACGCGGAAGTAGGTGTCGTCGTCGCCCACCTGCACCACCTTCCACGTCACGATGACGTTCTTTTCTTCAGTGCCGGCGGTGGCGTCGATGGCAGTGATATAGCTGCCTCCCGGAGTATTGCACCCGTTGATGATGCCCGAGAGCACTTCCTGGTCCAGCGCCTTGGTGACGATGCGGTAGTCGTAGTAGTCGCACACCGAGCCACCCTTGTCGGTCCATGTGGCCATGGTGCCGTTCTTCTCGGCGGGCAGTGTGCCCATGGTGTTCCACGTGGTGCCGCCCTGCTCGCGCCGGTCAATGCGGAACTCGCCGCCGTCGGCCTGCATGTTATACTCCCAGTCCAGTTTCACACCATTGCTGTAGGTGCGGTCCTGTACCAAGCGTATGGGCACCTGGAAGGTGGCTTCGCACGTCTGCTCCTTCCACAGCGAGGCGAAGGGCATCTCCTGGGGCTTCTCGCCATACTTCTTCAGCAGCGGTTCGGGAATGAACATCACGCGGTAGACGTATGTGGAGCCGTAGTTCATGTCTTCGCCGTCGTCGGTGAGCTGCAGGCTGTTGGCGTCGCCGTCGAGGCGGCCCACCACCTTGTATTTGCGCTGGTTGGCACTCACTGAAGGGTCATAGCGCAGCACGTACCACCGCCCGTTGTCGCTGCTCATCACATTGCCCTTCTGGTGGCGGTCAACGCTGTAGGGCACGGATCTAGTGCGGGTCCACCGCACCACGGTCTTCTTGGTCCACTGGTCGTAGTCGAAAGTAATCTCGGCGGGGTGGGTGTATGGTTTCAGCAGCACTTCGCATTTGTCGTCAGAGAAGGTGACGGTGCCTGTAGAACGAAGCGGGTGCTTCACCACCGTGTGCCTGTTCACCGTGAAGAGGAGTGGCGAGGTGTAGGGTGCCCACTCACTGTTGTCGATACTGGTGGCAGCCGTCACCAAGCCGTCCTTCCGCTGTGTGGCGTTCTCCTTCGTAATGGTGAAGTAGGCCATGCTGCTACGGTAGCTGCCGTCGCCGTCGGTGTAGTCATATCCCAAGTCGTAGCCCTGACTCTTATACACGCTGTTGTCGAGGCCGTCTATGGCGTCTTTCACTTCAGCGCGTATCTTGCCGTCGTCTCCCCAAGCGAAGGTAGGCTCAGGCAGGGGTATGTAATTGCCGCCCATAACCTTCTCATACTCGAAGGGTCCCCAGAAGCGTTCTGAAGTGTAGCTGCTGGTGTCGAAGTGGAAGCGCACCTTGGAAAAGTTCACTGCATTGCCCTGTGGAACGTACTTGATTTCGAGCCATCCAGCAGAGGTGATGTTAACGGCCATGACATCGCCCACCGAGCCGTTGATGTCGGTCAGATAGGCAGTGTCGTCGTTGCGCTTCTTCGTGATTGTACACACATTGTAGATGGAGCCTTCCTCATTAATGATGTACATGGCGCCCTTGACGTAGCACTTCTTGCGGTCTCCCTGGCTGTTGCCCGAGATGGTCTTGGGAATGATACGCACGTGGAACTCATAGTAGAACACGCCTTTCTTGCTGTCGAACTTCGTCTTCGTGCGGAACCCTCGAATGTCGCTGGCATCAATGGTTTTCTTCACGCCACCAAAGTCAAAGAAGCCGCCCTCCACCCAGTAGTCGCGGGTGCCGTTGTTGTAGCGGAAGATGCAGTCCTCGTTGCCGTCGTCCTTGAAGGTGTCTTCGTGGTCCCATGCCCAAGCCGGCATAACACCAGCCATGAGGGCCACCAGCAGCACCGTCATCAGCCGGGCAAGCGGCGAAAGGCTGCGCTTAGGCGCGTCAGCGGTAGTGCGGTGAGCACTGATGGGTAAGTGGAATCGTGTATTCATAAGATATCTTGTTTTTAGTTGTTATTTTTTTTCAGTTTCAGCCCTGTGGCCACCACATACTCGCCGGCATTCAGCGTAGCCTTGGCACTGCCGGTGAAGATGCCGCTCACCTGAACGCCATTCTCTTCAACCGTACCTGACACCGTAAAGTTGAAAGTTCTTTCTCCTGGGGCGCCACTCACCACGCTGCCTGATTGCGGGTCGCTGTATGTAGGCAGCAGCGCTACGTAGACCACCTCCTTGGCCGGACTAACGGTGACGGTTAGCGGGTTGTTGGATGCTACAGGCGTGGCTTTAACGTTGTCTTGTCCTATCATTTGGTTTGTCCAAAAGTGAACGCGGGCTGTTGCGGGGTAGCCTGTTGCGGGGTAGCCCGACGACGACATTCCGCCATAGCTTATATCAAGTGTATTGATGTTTATCGCCTTATTGTTTTCATCGAGAAACGAGAACTTGCACACGGCAAGCAGGCTCACTGTCTTCTTCATCTCGGCTTTGGCGGTGGTTTCGGTAACATCCGTAATATGGGCATCGGCATAGACATAGTGGTAGTCTTTAGCCAGCTTCTCTAAAGTGCCGTCCTGTCCGGAGAGGGAGATGGTGTAATAATAGCCATTACCGCCTCCGCCGAAGACTTGTCCAAACTCCTTATCTGCCATAGCAGGATAGATAATGGCCAAATTGTCGTAAGCTCCGCATTCCACAGTGCCTGTGAAATAAGTCTTGAGCTTAGACTCCTTTGCCTCCAAATTATAACCGCTCGTCAGCCCTTCTCCGTCCGCATTTATGGTGCTCATGTTCGCCCACCTCACCTTGTCGCCTTCTTTCCAGGAAGGTATGAGCTCCGTGCCATCGTTGTCGGTGAGCGTGGCGCGTGTAGCGTCATCGTCCACCTGACGAATGGTAATGGTGCGCAACTTCCTGCCGTTGTCAGGCGCTGCGGTGTCATGTTCCTCTTCGGGCAGTGTGGTGTCGTCGTTGTCGCTCGAGCAGCTGGCCGTCAGCAGGGCAGCCAGACAGCACAGGAGCGTAGGGGCAAAATACTTCAAGTGTGGTGTAGTCAGTTTCATACGTGCGTTATTAGTTTTGTTTCGTGTTCTATGAATCCTTTGTTGCTGTTGCCTTAAAACCACTACAGGCTCTAAGGTTGATATTCTGGTTCTTGGGCCGACTGGCTGAAACCACCTCCTGATTTCTGTGAGTAGCCAGAGATTTCCAGTCCTTCTCCGCTAGCGCCCAGCAGGTGCATCTGGTGCTGTAACTCCACTGTGAATGTCTTTGGGGTTTGATAAGTCTTTTTCATTGTTGGCATTTTTTGGTTTTAACTTGCAAAGTAACACATTTTTATTGAATTATGCAAATTTTTATGACTTTTCTTTACAATCTTTATTCATTACAATCATCTAGACGCTTCATTAGCATTCAATGGAAGGTGTGGGGTGTTTCATTCCCGAGCAGAGCTCGCCTACCCCGCTAGCCTTTCCCCTACAGGGGCGGGGAGGTCTACTGGCACCGCCATTCCCACGTAGAGAGACGCAGAGAGAAGGGTGCTTGCGCTTCTCCTAGCGTCTTCCTCGCTGTGCCTTTCTGTGCCTCTGCGCGGCGGTGCGATAATGAGGGGGCCCGTAGGCCACATATACGGCCTAGCGCGCGTATTATATGCGCGCGTGAAGTTTTTTCGTGCTACCAGCGCTACCAGTGCTACCAGTAGCAGCATCGGGTGGAACGGAGAAAAGAATCCCAAGGCCTGGGACGAAAATTTCGCGCTCTCTTTTTCTAAAAAATGGCCGCCAAAATTTCATAGGAGGTCGCCATTATTAAAAGGGGGCGCAGTTCGCTGCATTGCCCTCACAGTGCATCAGCCTGTAGCACTTGGTAGCACTGGTAGCACTTGGTAGCACGAGTCGGTAGCACTGGTAGCACGAAGTGGTAGCACTGGTAGCACGAAGTTTTCACTCATGCGCGCGCGTATAGCCCCACACCATGGGGTAGAGCGAGTAGTCGGGCATCATGTTTTCACTCATGCGCGCGCGTATAGCCCCACTATTAAATAATCATTATTTAATGGAAATGATATAACAGTTGACCTGGACTCCGTAGGCACTCCCCTCCCTTGTAGGGGAGGGGTAGGGGTGGGGTCAGTATCTTCCTAAGGGCTTGACGAAGCGCATGTTAGGCTACACAACAACAATACCAGCCGCAGTGTCTCCGTAGGCATCACCACCCTAGGGGAGGAGCAGGGGGCGGAGAAGCCTAAAGATTACAACACAGAAGCGCAGTGCTGTCTATCACTCTAATATGGGGGTGGCTGAACGTTGATGCTGTGACTTAGTCGCGGTAGAACCATGAGAGGAGCGAGTTGACCCACTTGATGGAGCATCGGAACCAGCGGTAGGTGCTCTCGGGCTTGCCTCCGAAGCGGAGTATGAACTCGCGAAACTTGTTGCGACGGAAGGGCAAGCCCACGTCCATGAAGTAGATGTGCTGGCAGCCGTGGGCGTGGGCGTGTTTGATGGCATGCCACACGGTGAGCTCGCGCGGGCGTGCCAGGGGGAAACTCTTTCGGCGGTAGGCAGCAAACCAGAGGTAGGCTTGCCGCTGCGAATAGGCCACCGCCGAGCAGCCCACTATGTGTCCGTGATAGCGTGTAAGGAAGAGACAGGCGTTGGCGTTGACGTTGTCGTTGACGTTGTCGTTGACGTTGTCGTTGACGTTGTCGTTGTCGTTGTCGTTGTCGTTGACGTTGACGTTGACGTTGTCGTTGACGTTGACGTTGTCGTTGACGTTGACGTTGACGTTGTCGTTGACGTTGACGTTGTCGTTGTCGTTGTCGTTGACGTTAGGGTTAAGGTTCCCGTTACCCATCGGCTTCCACAGCTGGTGGAAGAACTCGTCGGCGGGTATGTAGCGTTTGGGCTTGAGCCAGTTGTGGTGGCGCAGCAGCTTCATGAACTCGCGGAAGTCATCGTCGGTGTGCACCTCGTCGGTGATGACACCTCGCTGATAGGCAGCGTCGATGTGCCGCTGCATGCGCTCGCTGATGCGCTCCTCGGGGGTGCGCGAGTGTAGCGAGTTGTGTATGCTCATCCAGCGCACGGGGAAGTAGCGGTTGTCGCGCAGCTGCCTGTAGCCGAACATCTTGTGGCTGAGATGGCTCATCTCTACGTAGAGCATGCGTGGCCCCAGCTTGGCAGTGAGGGCGTGCAGCATCTGCCCAAACAAATCGTTGACGTTCCCGTTAGCGTTAAGGTTAGCGTTAACGTTCCTATACACGCCCTCGCCCATGATGCTACAGTGCTGGTAGTAGTAGGGTGGAAACCACGACGAGCGGTAGCGCACCACGGCGAGCATCTGCGCCACCACCTGCCCGCTGTCGCTGCTGAGCGCCACCATGTAGGGACGGTGGCGCGGCGTCTGCTGGCAGATGGTGAAGAAGGCGGGGCTGTGGAAGAAGTTGTCTTCCATAAGCCCTGGCGGCAGGCTGTCGCCGGTGGTGTATATGCTAACGTTCAAGGGGTCTTGGAGTTAGGGTTGGTGAGCAGCGGCTTTTCACACGTTTGTCCTTACGCTGTAGGTATGGCCTTTCTTGGTCTGGAGGTCGTACTCATAGACCTTGCGCAGGGGCTGCGTCTTCCTGTCGCTCAGCTCTGGCGAGAGCAGTGGCTCCTTGATGTCGGCTGACTGCAGCAGGGGGTTGCTGGCGGGAGTGCTGCCGCCCTGTGGGGTGGCGCTCACCTCCTTCAGACCCTTGCCCTGCAGGGGCACATAAGAGCGCAGGCGCAGCGTGCCGCCTATGGTAGAGCGGATGGTGGCGGTGTGCAGGCTGCCGCCGTTCCAGCTCATGTCGACGATGAATCCGCCGCGTGCGCGGAGTCCCTTCACCTCGCCCTGATGCCAGGCATGTGGCAGGGCGGGCAGCAGGTGGACGGCACCGTCGTGGCTCTGGAGCAGCATCTCGCAGATGCCGGCGCTCACGCCGAAGTTGCCGTCAATCTGGAAGGGCGGGTGCGCATCGAAGAGGTTGGGATAGGTGCGCCCGTCGGGATACTGGCGCATCTGCGAGTCGTCGGGCAGCAGGTGGAGCATGTTGCGTATGATTTGGAAGGCGTGGTCGCCGTCGAGCATGCGTGCCCAGAAGTTGGTCTTCCATCCCAGGCTCCAGCCCGTGGCCATGTCGCCGCGCTGGTTGAGTGTGTTGGCACAGGCAGTAAACAGCTCCGGATGTCTGTAGGGCGATATCTGGTTAGAGGGGTACAGACCGTAGAGATGCGATATGTGGCGGTGCTGGTCGCGGGGATCGTCGGCATCGATGAGCCACTCCTGCAGCTGACCGTAGCGGCCTATCTGCATGGGGGGCAGCTTGGCGAGGCTCTTGGCGAGCAATGCCTGCTGATCGGTGTCCTTGCCCAGGGCCTTGGCGGCCTGTAGGGTTTGCGAGAGCACGTCGAAGGCTATCTGGTTGTCCATCGTGGAGCCGGCACACACGTTAGTGCCCTTGCCTCGGGGCCCATGCTCGGGCGACACGGTGGGCACGGTCATGAGCCATCCTGCGGCCTGCTTGATCTCGCCCGTGGCAGGATACTCCTGCATGTAGTCGAGGAGGAAGTCGGCAGCCCCCTTCATCACGGGGTAGTACTCAGCCAGGAACTGCTTGTCGCCGGTGAAGAGGTAGTGCTGCCAGATGTGGGTGGTGAGCCATGCGCCGCCCGTGGGGAACATGCCCCAGGGCGTGCCGTCGACGGGGCCTGCTATGCGCCACAGGTCGGTGTTGTGGTGGGCCACCCATCCACGGCATCCGTACATGGTGCGTGCAGTCTCTGCGCCGGTCTCGCTGAGGTCGCGAATCATGGAGAACAGCGGCTGCTGCGTCTCAGCAAGATTGCCCACGAGGGCGGGCCAGTAGTTCATCTCGGCATTGATGTTGATGGTGTACTTCGAGTCCCACGGTGCGTTCATCTTGTCGTTCCACACGCCCTGCAGGTTAGCGGGCTGGCCGCCGGGCTGGCTCGACGAAATGAGCAAGTAGCGCCCATACTGCATCATGAGCGACACGAGGTCGAGGTCATAGCCCTGCGAGCCCGTTGCCTGCGGTTGGCCGGCGGGGGCGTCGCCTTGGCTTGGCTGGAACTTGGAGAACGCTTCCACGCGCTTGTCGGTCTCCAACCCTGAGTCTTTGTTGCCGGGCAGATTGAGCGTGACGCGGTTGTACTGCTCCTGATACTTCTTGACGTGAGCTTCAAGCACCTTCTCATAGTCGTTGGGGCAGTCGGCGAGCGCTCTGGCCGTAGTCCGGTAATAGCTGCTGCTCAGGTCGTGATAGTTTACGAAGTTAGTGGCCAACGCCACAAAGATGGTGACCTCGGTATCGCCCGAGACGCCCATGTTCGAATCAACGGTAGGCCCGCAGAAGCCGTTGGTCTGCACAAAGGCACGGCATTCGCCCTTCATAGCGCCGGGCACGCCCTCCTGCTCCACGCCGTTGACCCTGGCCACGAGGAAGTTTTTCGAGAACGATGTGAGGGTGGCTCCCTCCACATATTTCTTGTCTAGCAACGGACTCTCGAAGTCGAGCGTGAAATGTATTTGGGTGGGCTTGTCGGCCTTGATGTGAATGACGAGCACATTATGTGCCATTGAGGCGAAGACAGTGCGCTCGTAGTGCACGCCGTCGCAGGTGTAGGATGTGGTGGTGGTGGCGTTGGCAAGGTTCAGCTCACGCCGGTAGTCGCTGACGTTCTTATGGCCGAAGCCCAGCTTCAGGCTGCCGAAGGGCAGGAAGCGCATGCCGTGAGGGCCTTTCACAAAGTGCTGGTCTATGAGCTTGGCGGCCTCGCCCTCCTTGCCCTCAAAGATGAGGCGCCTCACCTCGGGCAGTGCCTGCAGGCTCTCGGTGCTGTTGTTGTTATGCGGCGAGCCGCTCCAGAAGGTTTCCTCGTTCAGCTGTATGGTCTCCACGTCGGTGGCGCCATACACCATGGCGCCAATGTGGCTGTTGCCCACGGGCAGTGCTTCGAGCCAGTGGTTGGCGGGGTGGCTGTACCATAGTTTGTGCTGCTGTGCAGAGGCCGTCACGGCAGAGAAGACGATGGCGGCAATGATTAGAAGCTTTTTCATATTTTATGTCTTTAGTTTAATTTGTGGTGCAAAAATACGTATTTTCCGCCAAACGGCCAAGGAAATGTGTAGAAAAAGTCATTGCAGCCTTACAATGCGTATGCCTACGGCGTTCTTGCGCTGCAGCAGATACTGCTTCATGGTGATGCTCTCTTCGGTCACTTTCTTGTGCTTGCTCGATGCGTCTATCATGTGCAGGCCGTCGTCTTTCCACACTGCTATGCCCAAGTGTGCAATGTCGAGGCCGGCAGCAGTGGTGACGATGCCTATGATGTCACCGTCGTGCACCGCCTGGCGCACTGCAGGGGTGTTCTTCACTTGCGCCGTAGGTATGTAGCGGAACTGACGGCCGGTGAGGTCTTTCTCCTGCCGGGCAATAGTGGGCAGATACTCCGGATGGCGGGCCAGCGACACATACTGCTGCGGATGGCTGGTCATGTAGTTCACGCTCACCTTCTGCACGGCGGTGAAGGGCGGGTTGGGCTGCTGCACCTCCTTGGCAAAGCCCAGGCGGGTGTTGTCGCGAATCCAGTCGCTGAAGTAGTGTATGCGCGAGGTGTAGTCGTGGCACTCGCCGTTCCAGTAGCGCTGGCGGTGCAGCTGGCTCACGAACTGCCGGAACGTGGTCTCTCCCCGCCGGGCACAGAGTGTGAGGGCAGCCACCACGTCGACGTAGGTGGTGCAGTCGAGCTCGCGGGTGTTCAGCACCAGGCGCTCGTCGTCAGGATAGAGCTCCAAGGTGTGAGCCACATAGGGAAGTCCTAAGAAGTGGCGGGCATAGCTGAGCACGTCGGAGCCAGTGCCCAGAGGGCGTGGCGGGGCAGCGAGCAGCTTTTCCACCAGCATACTGTCGGCAGCCTCGTAGTGGCAGCGCTCTTGCGCCGCTAAGCGGCACAATGGCAAATGGCTAATGACAAATGACAAAGCTATCAGCATCATCACTCTGTTTTTTCCTGTTAGTGTTGTGTTCATATACTTTATATTTTTAGCGAGTTGACAGGGAAGTATGTAGTCAAGACCGCGCCCTTACAGCAACGGGGACGAAGCGCGGCTAAGGCGCAGCCCGGCGGTATCTTCTTTTCAGTCCGAAGTTGAAGCCTGCATAGAGGTTGAGCGAGCCAAAGGTGTTGTTGGTGCGGAAGCGGGGCTTGCGGTAGTTGTTAGTATGCACGATGACGCTTGCTCCGGCATACCACTTCATATTATTGTATACAAGGCCGAAGCGCCCTATGCCATCGAGGTTCACGTTCTTGAAGTCGAAGTTCTCTATAGGGTTGCCCTCCACGTCGCCGGCACTTTTCTTGTAGGCCACGGCGGCCTGCACGCTGGCAGCGAAGAGCCACCCCTTGCCCAGCACCCAGTTGTAGGCATAGCCGCCTGAGAGGCTGAAGTCGTGATAGCTCACGTTGCGCAGCATCAGGCCAGAGTCTACTGGCACCGCCTGCGCACCCATCTGCTGGTCGATGAGCTGTTGCAGCCGTTCATGGTCAACGTCGAGCGAGTTTTTCGTATAGCCCAGTCCGGCCATCCATGATCCGCAGCTCACCTTCTGCACGGTGCTCTGGCTGAAGGCGGCGGGATAGGAGAAGCGCCCGTGGTTGAAGATATAGTAGGCATTGAAGCCGGTGATGCCTGCCTTCACGCCGTCGAAGGGAAGACCGTTGAGCGGCGAGGTGTCGATGCCATCGCCCAAGCGGGCGTCGCGCAGCTTGTAGTCGCTGCCTGTGCGACGGTAGAACAGGTCGATGCCTACCTGCGACGAGTATATGCTCAGGTCGAGCTGCTGCTTGATGCGGTGCAGGTTCACGTTGCCCAGTTCGAAGGTGTAGCCGGCAAAGAACCACTTCCACCCCACATAGGGGCCTATCTTCAGCTCCATGTCGGGCGAGAAGGTGATGGACTGCGCAACGGGGCCGGCACTGCGCAACGTGTATATGTCGTAGTTGTGGGTGGCCTGCAGCATCACGGTGAAGATGTAGTGCTGCGGCTCTATGTAGGCCGTGTCTAAGCGGTCGAAGCCGCGCACGGTCTTCTTTATTTGCTTTCTTATCTTGGTGATTTGCGGCTTGAGGTTTAATGGAGGCAGTTTGAGGCTTGAGCCATGATGTTTGGAGTCTGCGGATTGAGGGTCGGAGTCTGCGACTTGAGGATCGGGGACTGCGGTCTGAGGATTGGGGACAGCTGTCTGAGGATTACTCAAAGTGTCGGCTGGCTGCTGCGCCCTGACGGCCAGCACCAGCATCATCATAGCAAAAAAAACGGCAAGTCTACACATACCACTCAGTTCCCAACACTCAGTTCCTGGTTTCACAGCTTCCCTAGTATGCGGTCCAAAGCCCAGTTGGTGGGCGTGGCCGACACACTGCTGCAGTTGCACACGTCAAGCCCTTGCAGATGGCGTATCATGCTCTTGATGAGCGGGAACTGCACGTAGGGCGGGTTGGGCACTTCTATCAGCTCCGTTCCCTGGCTGGTGTGCAGCTCTATAGGGTCGTAGTTGAACACCGAGAAAGCCATCGACCCCTCTGTGCCCACTATGAGAATGCGGTCGGTACGTGCCGACTCGTGAGCCACGAAGCTCCACGAGCCGCTGCCCGGCATTCCGTTTTCAAACTGGAAGACGGCGCTCACTGAGTCTTCGGCCGAATAGAGTCCTCCGCGGTTGGCACAAATGCCCTGTGCCTCTGTGATGACGCCGAAGATGTGCTGCAGCAGGTCGAGCTGGTGGGGAGCCAGGTCGTAGAAATAGCCACCGCCACTGATGGTGGGCTGCAGTCGCCACGGCAACCGCTCGGGGTGGGTGTAGTCAAGGTCGCGGGGAGGCACGGCAAAGCGCACCTGCACGTTCACCGGCATTCCTATGAGCTGCTCGTCTACAATGCTCTTCACCCGCTGGAAGTAGGGCAGATAGCGGCGGTAGTAGGCCACGAAGCATGGAATGCCCGTCTGCTTGCTCACATAGTTGATGCGTGCACAGTCATCGTAGGTCGAGGCCAGCGGCTTCTCCACATACACCGGCTTGCCCGCCTTCATGGCCATGATGGCGAAGGTGGCATGGCTCGACGGCGGCGTGGCCACATAGATGGCGTTCACCTCCGGGTCGTCGATAATCTGCTGCGCGTCGGTGTACCACCGCTTCACGCCGTGACGCTCAGCATAGCTGCGAGCCTTCTCTGCCGTGCGGCTCATCACCGCCACCACGCTGCTGCCCTCCACCTCGCCAAAGGCAGGGCCGCTCTTCAGCTCGCACACCTCGCCGCAGCCTATGAAACCCCATTTCAGTATCTTCATCTTCTCGAAAATTTGTGCAAAGGTAATCATTTTAACGGAGTAAATGTCCTTTGGGGAGTTAAAGGGAGTTAAAGCACACTCCCTTTTTGTCTAAATCAGCAGAAAACCGTACCTTTGCACTAATTTTACTGAAGCATTCAATGGAAAAAGACCAAGACTTATCATTGCGTCGCAGCCGAAGCTTGCAGGCCGTCATTGGCAACGGCTACCTGCTGTATGGCCGCAATTTCTGGCGTTTGGTGCGCTCGTCGTGGGTTCACGCCGTCATCTATGCCCTGGTGCTGGGCTTCTCTATGAGCACCTTCTTCACCCATTGGGCCGAAAGCGGCTCGCTCTCATCGCACATAGGCGTGTGGCTGCTCTCTGTGGCTGCGTTTGCCGTGGCGATGGTGCTCTTCGCCTTTGCCGGCGGCATAGCCCCGCTCCACCAGCATTCGCTCACAGGGACCATCAGCGCGCCGCGCCGGTGGTGGGGGCGCTGGCCGTGGCAGCTCACTGCCCGTGGCATCGTGCGTCTGCCCGCCATGCTGTGGCGCACTGTGCGCAGCCGCCATGCCGGCATGCTCGTGGTAGTGCTGCTGGTCATGCTCTTGGTGGTGCTGGTGGCCATGGCGCTGCTGCAGCTGCCTGCCGTCATTCTGGCCACTGCCGATGTGCAGGCGGCAGCCGATAGGGCCATTGGCGACATGCCCGACATGCCCGAAAACCTCTTCCTGTTCAACTTCGCCACTTTCACGGTGTGCGGACTGCTTCAGGCCTATATACACCTGAGCACCCTCTTCCCGCTCTACTATGTGTGGGGCAATGTGCTGTGCAAGAACGGAAACGGGAACAGAGACGGAAACGGAAGCGAAACACGATGAAGATATTTGGCGTAGGCATGAACTACCGGCAGCACACTGTGGAGCTGGGCCACTTGGCACCGCCACCGCAGGGCGCTGACGAAAAGACGGGACAGCCCGTCATCTTCCTCAAAGCCGACTCAGCGCTGCTGAAGGACGGCAAACCGTTCTTTGTGCCCGATTGGGCCGAGCGCTTCGACTACGAGGCTGAGCTGGTGGTGCGCATCTGCCGGCTGGGCAAGGGCATTCCCGAGCGCTTTGCCCATCGCTACTGGGACGCCGTGACGGTGGGCATCGACTTCACTGCCCGCGACATGCAGCAGCGTGCGCGCAGCGAGGGACTGCCGTGGGCCATCTGCAAGGGCTTCGACGGCAGTGCAGCCATAGGGCGATGGATATCAAAGCAACAGCTGGCTGCCACATCCGCCCAGCAAGACGACAGGCTGCTGGAGCCGCGCAGCCTCTCCTTCCACCTCGACATCAACGGGCACACGGTGCAGCAGGGCTGCGCCGCCGACATGGTGTACAGCATCGACCAGCTCATCAGCTACCTCTCGCAATTCTTCACCCTGCGCACAGGCGACCTTCTCTTCACCGGCACTCCTGCCGGCGTGGGGCCAGTACACATAGGCGACCACTTGCAGGGATACCTTGAGAACGGGAACGTTAACGTTAACGTTAACCTTAACGCTAACCTTAACGCTAGCGAGCCTGTACTCGACTTTTATTGCCGCTGACGAATACTGCCCCTTACTTCTTTCCTCCCCTCGCCTATCACAATGCCACGGGTGGCAGCGTGGGCGGGCGAACCGTTTATACGGTAGATATATGCAGGGTGTTGCTGCCGTTCTCCATTCTTGCCGGCACTCTGCACGGCGGTGGTCAGTGCGTCGTATAGTGCTATGCGCTCGGCCATAAGATGTTCAAAGTCTTCGAGCGCATAGAGACCGTCAGCATTGGCGGTCAGGCCATTGAAGCTGAGCCCCACCACCATGGGGGGATTCTGCAGCGTGAGCAATGGCAGCTGGCGCAGCTGTTCGGCACTCTGATAGCAGAGGTTCAGCGCCACATAGTCGTGCCCGTCTTGTCCATGCCATTTCTCCACCACAAGTTTGCTGCCGATAGGCGTCTTGGCCTCAACGGCACCAGGCAGTGTATAGTCATCAACGCCCAGTGCGGCCAGCACGCTAACAATGTTGGAGTCGTGACCACAGAGGAAGGTGAAGCGGCGCCCTTCCGTCTGCAGCTCAGAGAGCAGCTCCTGCAGCAGCGGGTGCGCCACGTTGACGGCTACCAGCGGCGCAGAGAAGAGCACGTCGCCATACCAGTCTTTCACGGCCGATATGCGCTGCCAGTCGGCAAACGTCAGTGTATGGCCGAAGGCAGCCTTCAGCTCGTCAGGCTCTTCATAGTATTGCAGCACCAGCGCGTCTGACACACCGGTGGCGGTCTTCAGCCCGCCCGTCATGCCCGGCTCCTTGTGCTCTTCCAGGGTTATCTGCACATCGTCGGCGCTGAAGGCACACATGCCGTCTTCCTGGCAGGAGGGACTGTCATGCATGTCAATCACGTCTTCTATCAGCGCCAGCTCTGCCGCCACCTTACGCCCTATGCCTGCCATCGACCCGTCGCCAAAGAGGAGGGCTATCTGCTGGAGCGCCTGCTCACGGTAGTCGTCGGTAATGGCGGTGATTTGCGGAGTGAACACAGGGTCCATCGTTCCCACTGCATAGTGGTGCTCTATCTTCATATTGGCCACAGGCAGCATGCCGCTGCTGAAGTACTGGGCGGTGGCAATGGTGCGCTGCATGGAGTTGGCATAGAAGCGCATCGCGCCCTCGGCAGGCTGCTCGTTATCCGTCATCAGCCCCTCGCCAACGAGCCATTTACGAAAGTACTGCCCCATCTCCGTCTCCAGAACACCGCCGCGCAGCGACAGCTCACTGGGTGCCGACGTCCATTCAAACCACTCGTGGGGAGTTATTCTGCCGAGCAGCGATTCGCGCGTAGATATAGGTGAGCGAATGTTGTGGCGGCTCAGCACTACTGTCTGCGTCAGGGTGTACTTCTCGTGAAACTGTGATGTGCGCTCCAGCTGTGCGCTCACAGTCAGCGTGGCGCAGGGCGCAAAGAGTAGCAGCAGCCTTAAGCAGGCGGTCTGCATCCAAGTGTTGCTCATGTCTGTATTCTATTTAGGTTCCACATTTTGACTGCAAAGGTACGAATAAGCGAGGGAATAGCAAAAGAAATACTCGTTTTTCTTTTGCTGTTCCGAGCGAAAGTACCTTCGGCGACAGCCAAAGGTACGAATAAGCGAGAGAAAAGCCAAAGAAATACTCGTTTTTCTTTTGCTGTTCCGAGCGAAAGTACCTTCGGCGACAGCCAAAGGTACGAATAAGCGAGAGAATAGCAAAAGAAATACTCGTTTTTCTTTTGCTGTTCCGAGCGAAAGTACCTTCGGCGACAGCCAAAGGTAGGAATAAGCGAGAGAAAAGCCAAAGAAAAATGAATATTTCTTTGGGTCTTCCGAGCGAAAGTACCTTCGGCGGTAGCCAGAGGTACCTTAAGGGCGGGGAGAAGCACAGGGAGTCCGTAGGCCTCCCCTCCCCTGAGCATGGGAGGGGAGGCCTACGGGCACCTATTACGACCTACAGACTCCCTTAGCGCAGGTACAGCCTAAGGCTAATAGTAGATTCTTTGCGCGCGCGCGTTTTATACGCGCACGTGACTGTTTGGTGCTTGCACCACTTGCACCACATCATGGTGATTGCTTGTGAATTTTACGCTGTGCACTCCCACGAAAATTTCGCGCCCTCCTGTAAAAAAATCTCGGCCTCCCATGAAAAAAAGTGGCTTCCATTTTTTGCTAGGAGGCCTCCATTTTTTGAAAAAGTGGTGCAAGTGGTGCAAGCACCTTGCAGTCACGCGCGCGTATAAAACGCGCGCGCGAAGGAGACTTATTATTCTCCTGCCAAAAACATGGCGCTGAATAAAACTGCTATTTCAATGCAAGTCATGATGATGACTACTTGGGCATAAACGCATCCTTTCTCCGCATCCGAACGATGTCATGCACATTGCTGACAATACTCATCACACCAAGAGTCGTCACCAAGGCGAGGGCAGTGGCAGCTATTGGCCGAGAGTTTTCTGTTAACCAGAGAAGGATACTTGTCTGCACGTGGAATGTGAAGAGCGGGACGTCGGCGGGCGTGGAGAGAATGAAGACCATCGTGATGGCTCCGCTGATGATACCGACAACGAAGGTGGCAATCATCGCCATCTTGTAGCGGCGAATGGTGGTCTCCTGATGCTGACGGATAAACTCGACGTCATCCAGACGCTTGGTGAGATGGGCCATGAACGCGCCGTGGTCGTCAAAGTGGGGCTTTTGGGCAAGGAACAATTCCTCAAGAGCTTTGTCTTTTGTCATAACTTCATAATTACTTTTAGTTTATCACGACCGCGTGAGAGCTGTTTCTTTACGGCATCTGTCGAGGTGCCGGTGATAGCGGAGATTTCCTTGATGCTGTAGCCGCTGAGATAGTAGAGAGTGATGGCCGAACGTTCCTTGGGCGGCAGGGTGCGCAGGGCGAGGTAGAGGCTCTGGTGCTCGAAGCTGTCATCGGCAGCATTGGGACTGATGAGTATGCGAGCCTCGTCGAGCGTTTCAGTTGTGCGAATACTCGCCCTATGGTTGAGGAAGGTGTTATGGGCAATCTTGAAAAGCCACGAGCGAAAGGACCCTTTGTTTCGATAACCTGCCAACGACAGGTAAGCCTTCACCAGTGCGTCCTGCGCCAAGTCGTCGGCTTCGTCTTTGTTGCCACAGCAGAGGGCGAGCAAGAAACCGCGAAGGGCCTCTTGTTCACGCTCTACATGGGCTATGAACTGATGGCGTGTCACAATTTACTCCTGAAAGGTGGTTACTCGTTTCTCCTCAGCCTCAATCTCCTTAGCGAGCATCTTTTTACTAATATAATAATGAGCAAGGAAGGCAATACCTACGGCCAAAAGGATACCACCCGCAAAGTATGTCATGATAAGTTTCTTTGACTGCATTCCGCCTCTATAGTCGAGAAAGAATCCAAGAATGATAAAACCAATACCGAGTAATGCGGTGATACTGCCCCATAGCAGATTGGAAAGCAATTTCTCTTTCAGAAGTTTCTTCTTCGGCGAAATTTTCTTCATCAGTGCCTCTACATCCATTTCCGGATTCTTTTCTATTGCCGCCAACGCTATTTGAGTACGCTGGTTGGTGTCGTTCATCTTCTCACGGATGGTAAGCCAGATGGCAACGATTGGGAGTACGCATCCACAACCGAGGGAGATAATACCTTCTATAACTGACATAATTATTTCTTATTTGTTGTTAAACTTTTGTTTTCTTGAACCGATTCACTTTAATAACAGTTCTGAAAAGCAAAAGGTGACATCGGAAAAGAAATATTTTCATTGTTCGTGTGGCATAGTTCTTTTGATAGCGTCACCCATCGGGATGTCAAGCGGGCATTGCTCAGCGGTGCCTGTCAGTCGGTAGGTAACGTTGGGGCGACACACCACGATGTCATCCTCTAGACCATGACCGTTTGCAAGACCTACGGACACCCTCAGAGCCCGCCACTGCAACAAGGGCGAGCAGGATGATTTCTCCATATTTCTTATTTTGTTATTATTGGTGTCCGCTAAAATTTCTGCTCTCGCGTGTGCGTATATGCATGCGTGAGAGATTGTAAAAATCAGGGCTGATTCCTTTGTGGATTCAGCCCTTTTGATTTACTTTGCAGTCGCCAAACATA
>JAEEGG010001207.1_pt1 | contig 70778 bp, 33 predicted proteins | sample 9134161 | NCBI WGS metagenome assembly JAEEGG01 (sample SAMN16246543, study PRJNA631951) | gut metagenome | biome: gut microbiome; feature: rumen; material: CR-attached | host: Bos | place: Iran: Karaj | collected 2018-10
AAGACCTGGAATCTGCCGAAGTCGTCAACACCCTCGGGCAGCGCGTGGCCACTGCCACGGGCAAAGGCAAGACGCTGCAAATCAACATCGCCAACCTGCCTGCGGGGGTCTATTTCGTCAACATCACGGACGAGGAAGGGCGGACGTATGTACGTAAAGTGGTGAAGGAATGAAGCCAAAATCAATTGTTTTTATTCTCGCGGCAGCAGTGACGGCCTTGGCCGTCCTGCTGCTGGCGGGATGCCATGAAGGGAGAAACGGCAAAAAAACGCCAGTCGAGCAGAAGGAAGTCAAGGCGGACACCAATGAGGCTGACACCATGGAGGCTTTCTACGAACGGATGCGGCACTGGGAGGTGCTGCATGGCGGGATGAGCCGTAGGGAGAGTGATAAATGAAAGATGTGGAAGTTTCCTGAATTTCAAGAAAGATTTTTAAAAAGTTTTCTGAATTTCAGGAAACTTTGTATTTTTGCACACAGTTTATAATTTAAAGATTTATTATTCAAATATTTAAAATTTAGTATTATGAAAAAACTATCCCTAATCCTAATGCTTTTGGCTTTCTCCTTCGGGATGAATGCCCAGGTTGAAAAGACCTTCGACTTCAACGATTACGAGTATGGAGAGAACCCGAATCATCTCCTCAATGGCCAGGATGGCTGGTATGTCCGTGTACATCATGCGGGCAACGGAGCCTTCACTCCGATGTATACCGACTACATGGGCCACTTCTGGGGCACCACACCGCCCATCCCGACGGCAGACGAGACCATAGGTGTGTTCTCGGATGCCTCTGGTACCGCTTTTGGCGATATTGCCACACACGACATCACCCAATACGGTTTCGACTTCTCCTCTGGTGGTATCATCGAGTTTGAATGCGACATCCTGCGTCAGTGGTGGGGCGACTTCTTCGGCATCGGCTATGACGGCGACGGCGACGGCTCAGTCCTTCCTCCTTTGCGCAAGGCTTCTTCGCAAAATGCCATTTGTGAGCCTGTCTATCCCGATGAGAACAGCACCATTCCCGATGGTGGTATCTATCTGATGATGACCGGTGTCAACCCGACTAATCCTCTGTTTATGAACGGTGTGGTGCTGCCCAACAACACTATTACCAGCAACATTCAACCTATCGGACAAGAGAGCCACTGGTACCGTTGGAAGGTCTCCATCGACCTTGATGCCAACGATGGTGCCGGTGCTGTCACGCTTTTCATGAAGTACGACGACCTCGATGCTGAATGGGAAGCCGTGCCGGAATGCCAAGGTGTCAACGCTGGACTTACCCCTGGCAGCGGCGACAAGTTCGACCCTGCCATGTGGCACTACATCTATATGCTCAACAGCGGCTGGGGCGGCTTCGATAACTTCACCATTCGTCACATTCCTGGCGGATTGGCTGCGCAGTTTATCGACTTTGCTGAAATCCCAGACCAGTTGGTCTATAATGCCCCCATCACTTTGGAAGCTTCCACTACTTCAGGACTCCCTGTGTCCTTTGAGGTCGCCCAAGGCCCAGCCACCGTGGAGGGCAACATTCTCACCCTCACTGGCGAGGAAGGCACCGTAAAAGTTCGTGCCATCCAGCCTGGCGACGGCACACAATGGCAGCCTGCCCCTACGGTGACACGTACCTTCTATGTGGTTGACCCTGAAAATTATACCCCTGAGATGACCATCCGTCGTCCTTACGAAGGTACCAAGGTGTATATGCCCAATTTCGAGAACCCTGTCATGGTGGTGTTGAGTGCCTATATCGACCACGGCAATGTGCTCAAGTTTGAAGAGGTGAAATGCTCTGTTGACGGACAAGAACTGACATTGAAGACCGACTATCCCAATGATCCTAGCAACGGCTATTGGTACACCACTTGGACACCCTCGGGCGAAGGTACTTACAACATGACCGTATCCATCACCCAAACTGGTGGTAAAGTCACAACGGCATCCAACAGCTTTGAGGTGACCACTAACTACGATGACATGGTGGTTTCCGCGATGAATGGAGAAATGATGGCAACTACCTCACAGTTTACCGACTATGGCGAATACGTCTTCCCGACCCATGTCAACGCATTCAATGCCATCAATCTGCATTATCTGCACAACTGCGTGAACGGCAACTGCAACACCTATGACCACATCAGTTATGTCCGTGTGAAAAACTACCGTGGCGAATGGGTGGAACTCTGCCGTTATATCACTCCTTTCGGTGTGGAATGCGTCGACGACCTTGATGCGACCGATTTCACTTCCGTGCTGCAAGGACTTGTTGAATTTGAATACTATAGCGAGCAATACGCCACAGGCGACGGCTATAACCCAACCGCCATCTTCGAATACACCAAAGGCACACCTGAATATCCTTATGTGGATATGCGGGAGATTTGGTATGGAAACTACGCGTTCGGCGATTACTCAGACCTTTGCCCCATCCCGACCCGCAATGTCGTTTTTGACCCTTGTGTTGAAAAAGCCAAGCTGCAAATCACGACCTCTGGACACAATTGGAGCGATACAGGTAACGGTGCCTACAACACAGGCAACGCAGCAGAGTTCTACGAAGCCACGCACAACATCAATATCAACGGTGCTACAACCTACACGCAACATCTGTGGGAAACCTGCACGCCTAACCCCGCTGGTTGCCAGCCTCAAAACGGTACTTGGACTTATTCCCGCGCTGGCTGGTGCCCGGGCAGCATGGCTATGGTGTGGAACTACAGCCTCGACGATTATCTCGCCGCTGGCCATGTCGATCTGCTCTATGAGTTCGATCCGACCTATGTCGACCAATGCCATCCCAATTATCCCGACTGTGTGAGTGGCCAGAACAGCTGCCCCGATTGCAATAATTCAAGCAACCCGATTTTGAGGGTTTCTGGCAAGGTGGTGACCTATAGCCACAACACCGACATTCTGACGGAAGTCCCGGAAATGCCCAATGTCGATGCTGACCCGTTCCAAGTGACCATCGCTCCTAACCCGGTGAGAGGCCAAATGACCATCACTACGGATTATGAGAAGGGTAAAGTCAGTGTCGTCATGATTAATTCGCAAGGTGTCAAGGTAAAGGGCTTCAGCGTGAAAGGCTCCGACACCATTGATGTGAGCGACCTGCCGTCAGGACTCTACTTTGTCCACGTCATCGGTGGCAAGGTGGTGACCAGGAAGGTGATGATTCAGAATTAAGAACACCAAAACCTTCAACTACAAGACCTCCTGTTGGCAACGACGGGAGGTTTTTTATTTACATACCAAAAAAAACTGTAACTTTGCGGCTTCAATTGAGAACAAACAAAAAGAATACAAATATGAAAGTAGCAACATTATTAGGCGAACGTTTCAAGAAAGCACCAGCCGACTGCGTATTTGACAGTCAGGCATTGATGGTGCGTGGCGGCTATATCAAGTCAGTGGGTACTGGCTTGTTTTCCTTCTTTATGCCGGCCAAACGCATCGCAAAAAAGATAGAAAACATCATCCGTGAGGAGATGGACCACATTGACGGACAGGAAGTCATGTTCCCCGTCGTCATGCCAGGTGCGCTGTGGCAGGAGTCGGGCCGTTTCACGAGTATCGGTTCGGAGCTGCTTCGCTTCAAGGACCGTAACGGCATCGACATGGTATTGGGTATGACCCACGAGGAAGCTGCCGTACAGTTAGCCCGCGATGCCGCGAAGAGTTACACGCAGTATCCCTTCATGATTTACCAGATCCAGACCAAGTTCCGCGATGAACCTCGTTCACGTGGCGGCCTTATTCGTACCCGCGAGTTCACGATGAAAGATGCCTATAGCTTCCACACCTCACAGGAGGATTTGGAGCAATACTATGCTGAGGCTTACCATGCCTACGACCGCATCTTCGCCAGAGCTGGCGTGCCGCAAGTGGTTGCTGTGAAGTCCGACTCAGGTATGATGGGTGGTCGCGTGTCGCATGAGTTTATGCTGCTGACCGACATTGGCGAGGATACTATCGTCATTTGCCCTGAATGCGGTTACCGCTCTAATAGCGAAGCTGCCGACTGCATCGTCCACAATGAGGAATATCCCATTGAGCCTTTGGAAGAGGTTTACACCCCAGATCAGAAGACTATCGAAGATGTGTGCAACTACCTGCATGCTTCGCCGTTGCAATCTTGCAAGGCCGTGCTCTATCAGCGTAACATGGATGACTCGTTGGTCATCGTCTTCCTGCGTGGTGACCTGGAGGTAAACGAGACCAAACTCCGTAACCTCATCGGTGCCGAGGTGCATGCTGCCACTGTCACTCCTGACATGGGTATTTGCGCTGGCTTCATCGGGCCTAAGGGTCTGCCTGAAGGTATCACCGTGGTTTACGATGAGTCGCTGAAGACCTTGAACAGTTTTGTGGCAGGTGCCAACAAGGTGAACTACCACTACAAGGGCATGAACATGGCCCGCGACCTTGGCGAAGTGAAATATGACAGTGTTGCCAAGGCCACCGCAGGCGGCATTTGCCCCGTATGCGGCAAACACAGCATCACCATCAGCCGTGGTATCGAGGTGGGCAACATCTTCCAACTTGGCACGAAATACACCGAATCGATGAACATGCAGTACCTCGACAGCGACAACACGCTGAAATACCCCATCATGGGCTGCTACGGCATCGGCGTGGGTCGTTTGATTGCCTCGGTCTGCGAAGTGAGCCACGACGACTACGGTCCAATTTGGCCCATTACCATCGCCCCATGGCAGGTACAGGTCTGCGCTCTGCGTATCGCTGACGAGAACGTGCGTCGCGTGGCCGACAAGGTCTATGAAGATTTGAAAAAGGCTGGTGTGGAAGTCATCTACGACGACCGTAACATCAGTGCAGGTGTGATGTTCTCCGATGCCGACCTGCTCGGTGTGCCATTGCGCATCGTGGTCAGCCCAAAGACGCTGGAGCGCAATGCCATTGAGTTCGCCAGCCGCGATAAATCGTTCAAGGCCGACCTTAACCCCGATGATTTCGTCGATGAGGTGAAGGCCAAGATTGCTGAGATGATTGCGGCTTTGACGCCTGAGGATTAATATAGTAGAGACGGTGCATGCACCGTCTCTACAATGAATTGACGAAAAAATCCGGTAGATTACTCTGTCGGATTCATTTCTACCTCAACCACCTTCTTGTTCTTTCGGAACCATTCCGTAATGTCCTTCACACGGCCATCGGCCAAGCGTTTCATCATTTTTTGGTTGGTGGTCGCACTATCCAAGGCACCCAACTCGGCCACATATCGACCCAATTTGATGTAGTCGAAATGGTCGGTGGAGACATTCTGCGGCAGGTCGTTCTTTCCGGAATACCAAGCCACCTTCATTTTGTAGTCTTTCTTGACCTGTCGGGCCAATTGAGCCACGGATTCAGGCTCGTTGTCGCCGCCCATGAAGCACACACAAGTGATGCCTGTCTTGTATTGCTCCACAAGACGATACAATTCCTTAGTGTCCAATGGTTTGCCAGTGTTTTCCCACAAATATTTGCTGTGGCAACCAGGGCATTGGTTGGGACAGTTGGAGATATTAATGGCAAGCGTCACTTCTTCAGGAACTTCCTGAAAGACGATATCAAAATTGGCGTACTTTAGCATCGGTCCATCTCCATTTTTCCATAGTGACGGCGGGCGGCTTCCTCTTGACGCGGCTCGCTGAAATTGCTGACGCGCTTCAAGTAACCGATGATGCGGGTCAGGTAGTCGATGTTATGGCTGTGGCACTCGGGGCATTCCTTCAAGAAACGCTTGTCAATGTGGCCGCAGTCGTTGCAAATCGTGTTCGGGATGTTGAAGGTGAAATAGTTACAGCCTTCGCGGGCAGCCACACGCAACAATTGGCGGTATTGCTCCTTAGTGAGGTGTTCCTCCAAGTTGCAGTGCAGCGCCGAGCCACCGGTGAGGTGTTTGATGTACTTTTCGCCATGCAGACGGAACTTGTCCAACACGTTGGTGTTCGGGTCTTCCACGATGTAGAAATAGCTGTTGTAACAGTCGCGGTGCACCTCGTAGCCGTCTTCCTTGTCCCATTTGGCATGTTTCACGCCCACGTTCTCAGCAGGAATCATCTCGCAGTTGAACATCAGGCCGTCTTGCTTCGAGTAGTACTTCTTGTTGTACTTCTCGATGAGACCGAGCACGTCCTGCACAAACTTTTCATACTTTGGGTTATCTGAAATCTTGATTTTCAGGAACTCGGCAGCTTCCACAAGACCATTCACGCCGATAGTGAGGTATTGGCGGCCCAAATTAATGTAACCCGCATCAAACAACGGCAACATACCTTTCTTCTGTAATTCCTTCAGGTTTTCGTTGTAGCACATCTGCACTTTATGGCAGAGGTCGACGATTTCCTCAAGGAAGGTCAGATAGTGCATGTTGTTGCGTGCGGCATATTGGATGCAACGGTTCAGGTTGATGGTCAATACACTCTTGGAGCCTGTGGACACGCCACCGGCACCGAGGGTGTAGCTGAAGCCGTTGTCCTGAATTTCGTTGCGCAGGCGGCAGCACGACGAGAGGGAGTCGGCATTGTCGCTGAGGTAGGTGAAGAACGAGTGCCCTTCGGCGTACATCTCGGCGGTGAAGTCGGCCCAATCCTGGTCGATAACATCGCCATCTTTCGAAAGCAAGGCCATGGTTTCGACAGGGAAGGTGAGCACACTTCTCAAACGTTCCGCATTGAACCACTTCATGAAGCGTTTTTGCAACCAACTCAATGATTCCCAATCAGGTTTGGTGCCATCTGGGAAGTAGAAATTGCCAAACAGCGACTCGAAGTAATAACGGTCATAGTAAGCGATGTTCCAGAACACCGACTGGTAGTTTCTTGCACCTGCAGGTTGGTTCAAGGAATAGACGATTTGCTGGAAACAGTCGGTGATGACCTTATCGATGGTGCGCGGTTTCAGGGAGAAATCGACCACCTCGTCGGCGCGTTTGTAATAGTCTTGGCCGTAGTCCTTGGCGATGAAGTAGTTCATGTACATCAGGAACTCCGGCGTGGCACAAGCCCCCGACAATTGCGACGACACCATGAACACCATATTAATAAAACCGCCACAGAAGGAACGCAGCTTGGTGGGGGCCGTAGAGTTGCCGCCGATGGAGCTGGTGCCTTCGTTGAGCCAGGGATACATGGTGATGGAGGCGCAGTAGTTAGCCAAACTGGTCTCGTCGTTCTTGTAGATGAAGTGATTGTTGAGCAGGTAGAGGTAACGGTCAGCAAGCTCCTTGCCAAACATCGACTTAATGCGGTCCGTCAGCAGGCGACGATTAATGCGGATAAAGCTTGACTTGGGCAACTCACCGATTAATGTAGCGATGTTTTTCTTCTCCACATTGGCATTGGCGTCGTACTTCGAGCCAGTGGCGGCGTTCGAGGCGTTGACATAGTTGCTCAAAAAGTCGATTTTCTCGCGGATCTCACGGTCTTCGGTGTGCTTCTGGCGGTACAGGATGTAGTTTTTGGCCACTGTATAGTACTGCTCCGCCATTAATGCCGTCTCCACCTGGTTTTGGATTTCCTCCACAGTGATGCCGTTGGTCACGCGAACACGGCTCAGGATGCCGTTGAGGTCTTCATCGGTGGCATAAAAGCCCGAAGCCAAGAAGGCCTTGCTGATGGCGATTTTGATTTTATCAAGGGAGAAAGCTTCCTGCTTGCCGTCTCTTTTGGTAATGTATAAACCTCCGTTGCTCATATAATGTGCTCGTTTTCTGTTTGTTGCGTTATTACAAACGCAGTGTATATCTTATTTCCTTATTGTTTGTACACTTCCCTACTTCCCGAGGGCCATAGTGCTTTCCGTTTCAAGGCAGGTCTTCTGGCTTACTCCCTTCCGAACGGCCTTCCCGTCCTCATGGGTTGGACAGTGGCACGTAGTGTTCGGCATGTTTCAGAGCTCACAGCTACGGGTATAGTCCCTGATTTTCACAGGGTTCCCTTTTCATCTTCTCCGAAGAACCTTGTTCTGCAAAGGTATAGCATTTTGGTTTCACCGACCAAATTAATTCTTTATTTTTTTGTCAACAGGTTATCAACAAGGTAAGTGTTTGATTTTCGTTATAATCCAAAAAAAGCAAGTTCAAGTTAACAGAAAAAACTTCTATCTATTTTAGGGCGGTTGTTTTCGCTTTAAAGTTACAAAAATCCAACAAACTTGCTGTGCCATATTGTTTTTTCTTTAAATTTGTGCCCGACATACATCCTAAGACCTAACCCAATCCAACTGCCATTGAGATAACAATTTGATATAACACATTAAACTAAAAAATATGCAAACAAAAGATTTACAACCGAAAAAGGCGTTACGTGCTGCCTTGTTCTTCCTGCTGCTGAGTGTGGTGGGAATGACAAAAGCCAACCCCGTTGACATGCAAACCGCCCGCGAAGTGGCGATGAAATTCATTAACGCCAATACAAGGGTGCCGTTGCGAGGTGAAGAAGACCTGCAACTCGTGACCACCTATAAAACCGAGAGCGACGATGCCGCTTTCCACATCTTCAACACGCCGAATGGTTTTATCATCGTGTCTGCCGACGATTGCGCCACACCTATCCTCGGCTATTCTGATGAAGGCCAGTTTGACACCGAAAACATCCCGATTCAGTTGCAAGACTATTTGCAAGGCTTTGTGGAGCAGATTCAGTATGGCATAGAAAAAAACCATTTTGAAGCTGATGAACAAACAATCAGACAATGGGAATTGGTGAGAACTGTTGGACGATTGACAAACAACCGTTCGAATAGAACAGTGGAACCATTGCTTACCACGAAATGGAATCAAGACTATCCGTATAATATATATGTTCCAAATGGCTGCCCTACTGGTTGCACTGCCACGGCAATGGCTCAAGTGATGAAATATTGGGATTGGCCAATTCAAGGAGCTGGTGTACATTCATACCAATGGAATGGCCAAACACTGAGTGCTAATTTTGGAGAAACCACTTACGATTGGGACAACATGCTTGACGATTACGACAATAATCCAGGAACACAGGAGCAAAAGGAAGCTGTGGCCACACTTATGTGGCATTGTGGCGTGTCAGTCAACATGGATTATTCACCAAGTGGTTCTGGGGCTTTATTAAATCCCAATTCGATGATTTATTATTTTAGATATTCCAATGAGATGAGTTATGAATATAGTAGAAATTTTCCAGATGCAATTTGGGAAGCAAAACTTAAAGACTGTCTTAATTTGGGTAGGCCATTATATTACACGGGTTATCAAGGGATGCTTGGTCATGCTTTTGTATGTGACGGATATGATGTCAATGATATGTTTCATTTCAATTGGGGATGGGGTGGAGTACTAGACGGTTATTTTGCTGTTGGAGCTTTGAATGTCGGTGGTTTCCAATTTAACAGTAACAATGCTGCCATGTTTAATATTCATCCTCAAGGCGAAACAACAACTTATTCCATCAATGTTTCGATATACAATGATGAAGGTGGCACTGTTTCGGGTGGGGGTACTGTTGCTCATGGTGATAATGTCACTCTTATAGCAACTGCTGATGAGGGTTATGGATTCTGCTATTGGGAAGAAAATGGAGGAATTGTTTCGACCAATCCAATATATTCTTTTACTGCAAACTATAACCGTGAGATAGTAGCAGTGTTTGCTGGGCCTTTTGCAATAAATACATTGTCCACAGAGGGTGGTGTGGTTTCTGGGAATGGATCTTATTATTATGGAGAGACATGTTTAGTGACAGCTACGGCTAACGAAGGTTATTGCTTTGCATTCTGGACAGAAAATGACAATGTTGTTTCTTACAATGCCAACTATAGTTTTGTTGTGACGAGCGCAAGGCAGTTGAATGCCCATTTTGTGTTGTTGGAAGATAATATTGTTTTCGCCGACCCCAATGTAAAAACTATTTGCGTGGCCAATTGGGATTCCAATGGTGATGGTGTGCTGAGTTATTCAGAAGCTTCTGCTGTAACAAGTATCGGTGAAGTGTTTAGAAATCACACAGAAATCACATCGTTTAAAGAATTACAGTATTTCAATAGTTTGACCTCAATTGGCAACAATGCTTTCTATGGTTGCAGTGGATTGATAGCAATAAGCATTCCAAATTCTGTAACAGTAATAGGAAATTACGCTTTCTATAATTGTAGTCGATTAACAGGAACATTGATTATTCCTAATGGTGTTATCTCAATTGGCTATAATGCTTTTTCTAATTGCAGTCAATTGACATCTACTGTTATTCCAAATTCCGTTAGTTCGATTAATAGTGCTGCTTTCTCCAGTTGCAACGGCTTAACTTCACTGATTGTCTTTGCTGAAACACCGCCTACTTTGGCTTCAAATACGTTTATAAATGTGCCGACATCTATCTCGGTATATGTTCTTTGTGGTTCGGAAGAGGCTTATCAAACCATGGATGGATGGAGTAATTTTCCCAATATTATGGGATTATGCTTGCCAGGTACCATAACCGTTGATACCGATCCGTCTGAAGGTGGGATTGCTGTTGGGGCAGGAACCTATATGGGCGGAACTTCTTGTGTAGTTACAGCCATACCGAACGAGGGATATAGTTTTGCTAATTGGACAGAAAACGGCAAAGTAGTGTCTGTTGATGCCGATTACAGTTTTATCGTGACAAATGACAGACAATTAGTTGCCAATTTTGTAATTGAGGATAATATTGTTTTTGCTGATGCCAATGTGAAAACCATTTGCTTGATAAACTGGGATACTAATAGTGATGGTGAATTGAGTTATGGTGAAGCCGCCTCAATGATGAGAATGGGCGAAGTGTTTAAAAACCATACTGAAATTACCTCATTTGATGAACTACAATATTTTATTAGTTTAATTGCTATCGACAATTCTGCTTTCTCCGGTTGCAGTGGCTTGACCTCTCTAACTATTCCCAATACTGTCACCTTAATAGGCAGTTCAGCTTTTTCTGGTTGCAACGGCTTGACCTCTTTGACTATCCCCAATTCTGTGACCTCGATAGGCAGTTATGCTTTCTCAGGTTGTAGCAGTTTAACAGGTGATTTGACCATTCCCAATTCTGTGACTTCGATAGGCAGTTATGCTTTCTATAACTGTAGCGGCTTGACAGGTAATCTGACTATCTCCAATTCTGTGACCTCAATAGGAAATTATGCTTTTTACAATTGTAGCGGCTTGACTGGTAATTTGACCATTCCCAATTCTGTGACCTCGATAGGTAAGTATGCTTTTCAGAAGTGTAGTGGCTTTACGGGAAATCTTACCATTTCAAATTCCGTCATCTCGATAGGGGAATACGCATTCAGTAATTGTGGAAACTTAACAGGCTCGTTGACCATTCCGAACTCCGTCACCACGATTGGCGAAGGTGCTTTTTATTATTGTGAAAGTTTGAATGGAACTTTGACTATCCCTAATTCAGTCATTTCAATAGGCCGTTCTGCTTTTTCGGGTTGTAGCAGTTTGACTGGTTTAACTATCCCAAATTCTGTAACCACAATAGAATATGGTACCTTTTCTAGTTGTATGGGTTTAACAGGTTCACTGGTTATTCCAAATTCTGTAACTTCAATAGGTGATTATGCATTTAGTTTTTGTATTGGTTTGACAGGCACACTCACCATCTCAAATTCTGTTGGTTCGATTGGCAAACATGCTTTCTGGAATTGTACTAGACTGACTTCAATGGTTATTCTAACAGAGACACCGCCTACATTAGGGACAGAAGTGTTTTATAATGTGTCGACATCTATTCCAGTATTTGTTCCTTGCGGTTCTGTTGAGACTTATCAAGCAATGGATGGATGGAACAGTTTCGCCAATATTATGGATTTATGCATGCCAGGAACCATTACTGTTATGGCTGACCCTGCTGAAGGCGGTGAGGTAACTGGCGCAGGAACATACGAAAGTGGCACATTTTGTACTGTTACTGCTACACCAAACGAAGGGTATCGTTTTGCAAATTGGATAGAAAACGGCAATGTGGTTTCTTATAATGCAAATCATAGTTTTGTTGTGACGGGTGAAAGTCTGTTGATTGCCCATTTTGTATTGGAAGGAAACATTGTTTTTGCCGATGACAATGTGAAAGCCATTTGTGTATCCAACTGGGATACAGATGATGATGGTGAGTTGAGTTATATTGAGGCAGCCTCGGTGACGACCCTATCGGTGGTAAACGTAGGTGAAATATTTAGAAGTAATGCAGATATCACTTCATTTGATGAGTTAAAGTATTTTGTGGGATTGACTTCTATAGGGAATAATGCTTTTTTTTATTGCAGTAACTTAATAGCATTGCCAACATTACCGAGCACTATCACCTCAATAGGCAATTCTGCTTTCTCTATTTGCCAAAAAATGAAGGGATTGTTAACCCTCCCGAATGCTATTACCTCAATAGGTAATTCTGCTTTTTCGAGTTGTAGCGGCTTAATGGGTCCATTAACTCTTCCTAATTCTATTACTTCAATAGGCAACTCTGCTTTTTCAGGTTGTAGCGGCTTAATAGGTCCATTAACTCTTCCTAATTCTCTCACTTCTTTAGGTGCTTCCGCATTTTCTAGTTGCAGAGGCTTGATAGGATCGGTAACCATTCCGAATACCATCACTTCTATAAAGAGTTCAGTCTTTTCTTGGTGCGACGGATTGACATCAGTGACTATTCCGAATTCTGTCACTTCGATAGGATCATCAGCTTTCAGCAATTGTAGAGGCTTGACCTCAATGATTGTTCTTGCAGAGACACCTCCTACACTGGCTTCGGCTTCAGATGTTTTTAATGGTGTTCCAACTACAATTCCATTATATGTGCCATGTGAATCCATTGAGGAATATCAGGTAGCGGAAGGCTGGAGTCGTTTTTCTAATATTGTTGGTATGTGTTCTCCTGGAACAGTTACGGTTGCGGCTGATCCTGTGGATGGGGGAGAAGTGACTGGTGCTGGAACGTATGAGAGTGGTACTACTTGTACTGTCACTGCTACATCGAATGAAGGTTATACCTTTATGTATTGGACGGTAAATGGAGCAGTAGCTTCGACCCAAGCTGAATATACTTTTGTCGTTCCTGCCGATTGCAATCTTGTGGCTCATTTTACTTTGCCACTTTGTATTACAGCAACTGCTAATCCAATAGAAGGCGGTACGGTAAGTGAGGGTGAAGCGTTTTATGATTACGGAACCTTTGTGACCCTTACTGCTACGCCCAATGAAGGTTTTCTTTTTAATAGTTGGAAGAAAAACGGTACGGTAGTTTCCTATTTTTCTGATTATAGTTTTTTTGTTACAGAAAACGCTGATTTCGTTGCATGTTTCGAGTCTGCGCCTCAAGGCATCCTCATAGGGGAACATTTGGCTTCGAATACATATTTACCTAGCAATACATATTCCTATTATTCTTTATCTCAGCAAATCTATACGGCTGATGAGATTGGAATGACTTGTGAAATTAATAGTGTATCATTCTTCAATACGAGTGAAACAAAGTATCTCGATTATGACATATATTTAGTTCATACTGATAAAATAACGTTTGAAAGCAGCAATGATTGGATACCTGTTACAGAAGCTGATAGGGTTTTCAGCGGTAGTGTCATCATGACGGTTGGACATTGGACAACTATATATTTCGATACGCCATTTAACTATGATGGTATCTCCAATCTTGCACTTATTGTTGATAACAACTCAGGCAGTTGGTCTGGTTCTGTTTCTTTGGCTTGTCAGGTGTTTAATACCAATGGCTATCAATCCATAAGTGTAGCTTCTAGTACTAACTATGACCCATATAATCCTTCTAATTACTATGGATCACGCTGGTCTGAGAAGAATCGTATTATTTTTGGTGCTATTCCGTCAACAACCCAGCAGACCATCACCCTTTCCCAAGGCTGGAACTGGTTCTCAAGCAACGTGGAAATCACTTTAGACGACTTGGAGACAGCCCTCGTGGAAGCTTTGCCTGATACAACGATCACCATCAAATCGCAGACCCAAAACATCAAATACCAAAACGGCAGATGGACAGGCTCACTGACGACTTTGGATAAGACCCGGATGTATATGATATCAGTCACTAACGACTGCGAAATCACGCTTGAAGGCGTGCCTATCGATCCTTCAAATCTCACTGTTACCATCAACAACGGAGCCAACTGGATTGCATTCCCCTACGATGTAAACATGACCGTTACGGACTTCTTCGGCTCGTTCCCGGTGAATAACGACATGGTCAAATCGCAGTCGCAAAATGCGAGATACCAAGGCAACAGATGGGGCGGACAGTTGGGCACGCTTGTGCCTGGAAAGGGCTATATGTACATCTCGAATACGCAGGGAACCAAGACATTCACTTTCCCTGCAAGCTCGAAATAATTGAATATAACCCCATAAAAACTCAAAACGGTCGCTCTCAAACGAGGGCGACCGTTTTTTGATTTTCCCCTAAAACAAGTCCAACTTTTCCATTCTTTTTCTAACTTTGCCCCAATCTTTAAATCTTGAATTTTTAAATCCTTAAATCTTAAACAATTAAAAATTAAATCATTATGAAAAAAGATTTCCTTAAATCAATGCTGTTGGCACTCCTCTTTGGGGTTGCAGTGCCTTGTGTGAACGCTCAAGTTGCCCATATCGGCGACATCCTCTGCGAGGGTAACTATGTGGTTAGCCCCGCCAATTTCAACGCCTCCTCTGACAGCCCCATTGGTGTCGTCTTCTATGTCGATAATGTCGGTAAGCATGGCTGGGCCATCGACTTGCAGGACGCATCGGCATCATGCTCATGGGCAAATAATGGTAGTGATACTCCTTTGACCAACTATTCCAGTAATAGGTTGGCCATCTATGACCTTGACGGCTATCGGAATACGGAGATTATTTATGCCCAGTATAATGATAGTACATTTAGTACGCGATTCCCGGCATTCAGTATCGTTGATTTCGAGAACGGTTGGTATCTGCCCTCCATCGGGCAACTCAATTACCTCTATGGCAACCTCATTGAGGTCAATGCTGGCATCTACGCTGCGGGAGGTACCCCATTTGAAACGGGTAGCGAATGGATGTATTGGTCATCTACCGAAGAAGGTGGCTATGCATGGTACTTGACATCTTCTGGTACATTGGTACCTAATCCGAAGAGTTGGGGCCGTCGTGTTCGCGCAGCCCGCAATTTTTCCATTGGCCAATAAAACTTGTGCATTATGAGAGCAAGAGACAAAATCAAGAAGTGGCTGTTGCTGTGCTTCGCGTTGGTGTTGGGCTGCGGAATGGCCCATGCCGCCGAGTTGCTTCCCGATGGCCCAACGCCGCCTGACACATGCCGCGTCATAGCCACGTGCAGTCCATTGGAGGGAGGCACCATTACGGGCATATTAGATGGCTATTATTCCATAGGCACTGTTTTGACCTTCACGGCCACGGCCAATCCAGGCTATTACTTTAGTGGATGGTCCAATGGCTTTGGCGAGGTGGTGAGTGTTTCCAAGACATATTCCTTTGTCGTCACCTACCATTGCGTCTTGTTTGCGAATTTCACCACCCAGCCGGGCATAGGCAGCCTTGTCACCAATGCCGACGGTAGCCAAGGTGTGTTGTTCCACATCAATGCCGCAGGCACCGAAGGCTGGATGGTGGCCTTGGACGATGCCTCGCCGAGCGTGTGCCAGTGGGGCGACAACTCCAATGTATTGGCCTTGCATGAGATGCCTTTCCAACTTCCCATCGCCTTGGAAGACCAGTCGGGCTATCTCAACACAAGCATTCTCCGTGGCTTGCAAGACCCCGAAAGCGGCTATGCGGCTACTTTGGTGGATTTCGACAACGGCTGGTATCTGCCTTCGGTGGGCCAGTTGCGCAAACTCTATTCCGCCTTGCCTTTCATTGAGACGGCCATTACGGATGCGGGGGGAACCACATTAAGCGACGGTGATTATTGGAGCAGTTCAGAGTATTCGACTGGCCAAGCTTTCAGCCCTGCGTTTACCTTGAGTCCGTCCAACAAGGGAGCTGGCTGTCGCGTCAGGGCCATCCGCAACTACATCATTGCGGGCAGCAATGTCGTGGTTGTGGCCTCTAACAACAGCAGTTTTGGAACGGCCGCGGTGTCGGGTAATGGTACCTTTACCAATGGGCAACTTGTGACGGTGACGGCCACGCCCACTGCGGGTTATGCTTTCGACCACTGGTCGGAAGACGGCGCGGCGGTTTCGTATGATGCCACTTACCAATTCCCATTTGAACGTAGCCGCTCGTTGGTGGCTAATTTTGCCTTGATGGGTAGTGTGGGCAGCATCATCTCCAACCCTGACGGTAGCAAGGGTGTGGTGTTCTGGCAAAGTCCAGACGGCACCGAAGGTCTGATGGTCGCTTTGCAGGATGCCTCCGACGGTTGCAATTGGAGCGAAAACACCAATGCGCTTACCTTGGTTGACAAGCCCTATACGCTTCCCATCGCCCTGGAGGATGTGTCGGGCAACACCAACACGCGCTGCCTAAGGAAGCATTTGGATACGCAGACCGGAAATTTTGCAGCGAATGTAGTCGATTTCGGGCACGGCTGGTATCTGCCTTCGGCGGGTGAGTTGCGCAAGCTTTATGCAGCCCTGCCGTTGATTGAGAACGCATTGGCTGTGGCGGGTGGTGTCACCCTTACTAACTACACCTATTGGAGCAGCACGGAATACAACTCCGGCCAAGCCGCTACGGCAACCTTTAGCATGAGCGGTAAGAACAAAATGGATACAGGTCCCGTAAGAGCCATCAGGCATTTCTCGACCTTGGGCGCGAATGCCATCGCGGTCAGGGCCAACAATGCCGCATCGGGCACGGTGAGTGGAGGCTCAAGCAACTTTGCCTACGGCCAACCGGTTACGGTGACGGCCACGCCCAACGCAGGCTACATCTTCAACTATTGGACGGAGAACGGAATGATTGTTTCGTATAATGCGGAATATCAGTTCCTCTTCAGGCGCAGCCGCTCGTTGGTGGCGCATTTCGTGGTCCCGGGCAGTGTGGGCAGCGTGGTCAACAATGCCGACGGTAGCCGCAGCGTGGTGTTCTGGCAAAGTCCCGACGGCACCGAGGGCTTGATGGTTGCTTTGGAAGATGCCTCTTCTGAAGCTTGTGCATGGGGTGAGAATGTCAACGCGCTCACCTTAATCAATAAGCCATACGAACTCCCCATTGCCTTGGAAGATGTGTCGGGTAACACCAATACGCGCTGCATCAGGAACCATCAGGGCACCGATAATGCATACGCCGCTTCTATCGTCGATTTCGAGCACGGCTGGTATCTGCCTTCGGTCGGCGAGTTGCGCAAGCTTTATGCAGCCCTACCGCAGATTGAGCCTGTACTCCTCAATGCGGGCGGCGTGATGCTGACCGGCGATACCTATTGGAGCAGCACGGAATACAGCTCTGGCCAAGCCGCCACTGCCACCTTCAACTTGGGCAATAAGAATAAAGGAGACGCAGGCCGCGTGAGGGCCATCAGGCATTTCTCGGCCTCGGGTCCGAATGCCATCGCGGTCAAGGCCAACGATGCCACCATAGGTACCGTAAGCGGCTCAGGCACCTTCAACAACGGTCAGACCGTCACCGTGACAGCCACACCCAACCAAGGCTATGCCTTCAACTATTGGACGGAGAACGGGATGATTGTGTCGTATGACGCAGAATATTCGTTCCCCTTCACGCGCAGCCGCTCGTTGGTGGCCAACTTCGTTTTGGAAAACAGCGTCGGTAGCGTCGTCACCAATGCTGACGGCAGTCGCGGCGTGGTGTTCTACAGCGATCCTTCTGGAGAGGGTTATTTGATGGTCGCCTTGAACGATGTCTCTGAAAGTTGTGCATGGGGTCCGAATCAAAATGTGGAACCTTTAGAGGACTGGCCTTCAGCGACACCCGAGTTGCTCAATGACATGAACGGACAAAGCAACACGCAAATCCTCCGTGACTGGTTCGAGAACAACACCGACTATGCCGCTTGTAAGCCGGACTTTGCCCATGGTTGGTATCTGCCTTCTGCTGGTCAGTTGCGCAAGCTCTATGCCGTCTTGCCCATGGTTGAGAGCATCATCATCAACGCCAATGGCACGCTCATGACGGAAAACAGCTACTGGAGCAGCACGGAGCGTGGGTCAGGCACCGCCTGGACACCCATGTTTGCATTGAGCTATGACAACAAGGGAAACAGCTGTCGCGTGAGGGCGATTAGCGGTGTGATTGATACTGGTCCGCAGGTTGTTACGCAAACTATTACACTCAACCAAGGTTGGAACTGGATTTCGTTCAACGTGGAGACTACCTTAGACGACTTGAAGGCAGTGCTTGTGGAGGCTTTGCCAACAGGCAACAACACGGCAATCACCATCAAGTCGCAGACGCAAAACGTCAAATACCAACGTGGCAGATGGGCTGGACAGTTGGCAACTTTGGATATGACTCAAATGTACACGATTGCGGTCAGCTCCGACTGCGAAATCTCATTGGAAGGCATACCTATCAATCCTTCTACGTTAACGGTTACCATCAACAAAGGTGTTAATTGGATTGCATTTCCATACGGTGAAAGCATGACCGTTATGGACTTTTTCGGTTCATTCCCTGTAAATAACGACATGGTCAAATCACAGTCACAAAACGCGAAATACCAACGCAACAGGTGGGGTGGACAATTGGGCACGCTTGTGCCAGGTCAAGGCTATGTCTATATCTCGGCAGATGAGAATGAAAGGACTTTCACTTTCCCTGCAAGCACGAAATAACTAACTCTATTCGAAAATGTAGAGGATGACCATGACTTTTTTGGTCATCCTCTTCTTTTTTATCCAAAATAATGCAAGAATCCCTTGCATTGTATTGCTTTTTTCCCTTTATTTGTTGCAAAAATATATACCATTTAAAACATAGTAATATGAAAAAGTCACTTACCTTAGTTCTTCTGGTGCTATTCTGCCTTTGCGGATATGCCCAGACCATCGATCCCGTCCTGAGACAAGAGATGGGGCAAAGAAGTGACGATGAGAAGATTAAGGTCATCGTCATCATGAAATCGCAGTACGACAGGCAGCAACTCAACCGTCGTGCTGCACACTATGTCACACGAGCCGACCGACGCGAGTTCGTTGTCAACGAGCTGAAACAGTTCGCCGAGGCTTCGCAGTATGATATTAGAAGGTCTCTTGATGAAATGGAAAGGAACGACATGACCACTGCTCCGAAAATCATCTGGATGGCTAATGCCTTGTATTTTTCCGCTACCAAACAAGCCATCAACGATTTGGCCTTACGAAGTGATATTGCCATCATTGGTTTGGACGAGGAAAAGTACGCGTTATTTAACGAAGAGTCAAGTCAAGCCACCACGAACCGTGGCATTACATCCAATGTCACTCAAGTAAATGCTGACCAAGTATGGGATTTAGGTTACACAGGTCAAGGCGTGGTTGTGGCAGTTATCGACACGGGTGTGAACTACAATCACTTAGACCTTGCTGACCACCTTTGGGATGGAGGTGTAGAATACCCCCATCATGGGTATGACTTCTACAACAACGACAATGACCCCATGGACGACCACAGCCACGGCACGCACTGTGCTGGCACGGTGTGCGGCGACGGCACGGCAGGTCAGCAAACCGGTATGGCACCCGATGCCACGCTGATGTGCGTGAAAGTTTTGAATTCCAGCGGCAGCGGTTACGTGTCTGTCACCTGCAACGCCATGCAATGGGCGGTTGAACAAGGATGCGACTTGTTCAGCATGTCGTTGGGTTGGGCTAGTGCGACTATTACCGAACGTGAATTGTTCCGCACGACCTGCATGGCGGTTTTGGATGCCGGCGTTGTGGGTGCCATAGCTGCAGGTAATGAAGGCAGCGGCAACGAGCCGAACAACGTGCGCGTGCCTGGCAGTTGCCCACCGCCTTACATGGACCCCATCCAAGCTAACAATGAAGGCGGCTTGTCCTGCACAGTTTGTGTGGGTGCCGTTGATGTCAACGATAACGCGGCTTCCTTCACTTCACGTGGACCTGTTACATGGACGAATACTGTATTTGGTGATTATCCTTATACACCAGGCAGCACTATAGATTTCGGTCTTATTCGTCCCGATGTGTGCGCTCCAGGTGTAAACATCACTTCTGCGGATTACACAGGCACCACGGGTTACTCCGTAAAGAGCGGTACTTCTATGGCGACGCCATGTGTTGCGGGCTGCATCTCACTCTTGTTGAGCAAAAAACCCGATGCAACTCCTGAAGAGATTTGCCAAGTATTGGAAGAGACAGCTGTGCCGTTGGCCGAAGGCAAAAGCAACACTTACGGCTACGGCCGCGTGGATGTGCTGGCTGCCATCAATGCGCTGTATTCCGGTCCTTTGACTCTCGAATCCTTCACGGTCAACGACGGCTTAGGCAATAACGACGGCAAATTGAACGCAGGGGAAACCGTAAAGCTCAACCTCACGCTGACGAACGATTCCGAGGTTGTTATTAATGGTGCTACTATGGTACTTTCAACCGAATCGGAATATGTCACCATCACCAACGGAACAGTGAATTTGCCCCGCTTTGGTGTAGGACAAACCCGAATCCTTAACAACTTGTTTACCTTCAGTTTGAGCGATGATGCTCCTGCAAAAAGGAATATCCAATTCTTGGCCGAAACCTTTGTCAATGGCGAGTCGGTGGGGGCCTTTAGGATTAGCGTCATGGTATATGGCCATATCTTGAAATTTGTTGAAGTCACCGTGTTGAACGACAATAATGGCAACGGCTCACTTGAGGCTGGCGAAACCGCTAACTTGCATGTGGTTATTTCCAACGCTGGCAACGATCCGGCGGCATCAGTTATGGGAGCTTTGTCAACCACATACCCCTACCTTGCCATTAATAGCAACAACAAATCTTTTGGTAGCCTTGAAGTCAATGAGCAAGCCTCAGCCGACTATAATGTCACACTTGCTGGTGGAGCCCCCGACAGCTACACCATCGGTTTCTCCCTCGACCTCGTCGATTCCGTCCAAAAGCACACCAATGTGGACTTAGAGCTGTGGAGGAAACCCATCACGCTCACTTCCAATCCTGCGGGAGCAGGAACATTGACGGGTGGAGGTTATTATGGGCAAGGACAAACTTGTACCATCACGGCAACACCCAACGATGGCTATGCTTTCGTGAAATGGACATTGAATGGTGCAACAGTTTCTTACCTTTCCACATATACCTTTGAGGTTACTGGAGAGGCTAATTACGTTGCAAATTTCCAAGCGTTCGATAACAGTATCTTTATTGGTGATGGTTCCACTACCAACGCCTATCTTCCGAGTTATTCGTGGTATTGTTACACCTTGTCGCAACAAATCTATACCGCCGAAGAACTGAACCATACAGCTTGTGAGATTTCAAGTGTTTCTTTCTTCAATACGGTAAGTTCGTATGATACCCGCAATTATGCCATTTATATGGTAAATACCGAAAAGACGGCTTTTGAAAACAATTATGATTGGATAACCGTTTCGGAAGCCGACCAAGTATTTAGCGGTAGTGTGACTTTGAGTGCAGGCAGTTGGACGACCGTTTATTTCAATACGCCTTTCAATTATGATGGCTCTTCCAATGTTGCTCTCATAGTTGATGACAATACGGGTAGTTATTATTCCACGATGTATTGTAGGGTCTCTCCTACCGAAAGCAACCAGGCCATGTATGTTTATAACGACTACACAGATTATAATCCAGCTAACCCTACAGATTACTATGGTACTCCGTTAGCGGTAAAGAATCAAGTTGTCCTTGGTATTGCCAGTTATGACTACACGGTCACAGTCTCGGCTAGTCCTGAGGAAGGCGGCCAGGTGAGCGGAGGAGAAGGCTTGTATTATCATGGTCAACCCTGCACGGTGACGGCTACTCCGAACCTGGACTATTGCTTCTATTATTGGACCAAGAATGGCTCAATTGTATCTACCGAAGCCAATTACACTTTCCAGGTCACGGAGAGCACGCAATTGGTGGCTGTTTTCGGCCTGCCGCTCAACATCACTGTTTCGGCCAATCCAGCGGAGGGCGGTATGGTGTCAGGTGCCGGTGCCTTTGATTACGGATCCTCGGCTACGATTACGGCTACAGCCAATGACGGCTATGTCTTCTATAGGTGGACAAAAAACGGCTCAGCGGTTTCATACCTTTCCACCTATACTTTCTCGGTGACTTCCGATGCGGAATATGTGGCTGAATTCCAATGGGTTTCAAATGGTGTCGCCATTGGTGATGCGGTAACAACGAACAGTTTACTTCCCAGTTATTACTTTTACAGCTATACTTTGTCGCAGCAGATTTATACTGCTGAAGAAATTGGAATGCCTTGTGAGATTTCCAGTATATCTTTCTTCAACACGGGTAACCAGAATACACGGTCCTATACGATTTACTTGAAACATACCGACAAGTCCTCTTTCGAGAGTTCTAACGATTGGATTACCGTCACCGAGGCTGACGAGGTGTTTACAGGAGATGTCACAATGGTGTCGAACAATTGGACTTCTATTGCCTTCGACACGCCTTTCATGTACGATGGCACTTCCAATCTTGCCCTTATTGTGGATGACAACACGGGCAGCTGGAATTATTACAGCATGTACTATAGGGTGTTTAATACCACGGATTATCAGGCCATTTACATATACGGCGACGGCACCGATTACGATCCGTTCGATCCTTCGGATTACTCTGGAAACCTCTTGTCGGTGAAGAACCAAATCATTCTCGGTTTCCCATGTTCCGTTACGGCTACAGCCAATCCTACGGAAGGCGGCACGGTGAGTGGTTCTGGTAGCTTTGCTATGGGCACAACTTGCACTTTGACAGCCACACCCAACGACGGTTACATCTTTGTGAATTGGACTGAGGACGGCACTGTGGTTTCATACGACACGATTTATTCCTTCACCGTTAGTGGTGACAGGAATTTGGTGGCCAACTTTGCCGAAGAAGGGTCGATGTGTCGCATCGTCTTTGATTTGTATGACTCATACGGTGACAGTTGGAATGGCAATTACTTGGTCATTGACTATGGTAACGGCCAATCCGAGCAGATGACTGTAAATAGTGGTTCGTATGCCTCCTATTCTCGTGTTGTTGCAACGGGTAGTAATATCACTCTATCTTGGATTGCTGGCTATTATATAAGTGAATGCTCCTTCGACATCAGCTTTGAAAATGGTGTCTTAATTTATCATGGGGCAGGTATCAGTTCCAGTTTCCAATATGAGTTCACTCTTGATTGTGGAGAGGCCACTGCACCTCACACCATTACCGCTGTTGCCAGTCCTGTGGAGGGTGGCACCGTGGAAGGTGCAGGCACTTACACTGGTGGCACGGTCGTCACCTTGACAGCCACTCCCAACTCAGGTTATACCTTCATGTATTGGACGGAGAATGGAACGACAGTCTCGTCAGATGCCAACTATTCCTTCCTCGTCTCCTCTGACCGCGATTTGGTGGCTCACTTCTCCTTGCCTCTTACCGTTTCTGTTACGGCCAATATGACTGAAGGCGGAACAGTTACTGGAGGCGGGACATTCACCTATGGCACTACCTGCACTTTGACTGCCTCGCCTAATCCTGGCTATGTTTTCAATAGTTGGACGAAGAATGGCACAGTGGTGTCATGCCTTTCCTCATTGACAATAACTGTGACGGAGAGTGCGGAATACGTTGCGAACTTCCAACAAATGGACGGCATTGTCATAGGAGGCGCAGTATCATCAAGCTATTATCTTCCCACCTATTACTATTATTCCTTGACGGAGCAAATCTACACGGCAAGTGAAATTGGCGGAGAGGCTACCGAGATTTCCAGCGTGTCGTTCTTCAACACGGGTACAAGTAACATTACCCGCAACATGAATGTCTATATGGTCAACACCGACAAGACCTCGTTTGGAAGCAACACCGACTGGATTCCAGTGACAGATGCGAACCTGGTGTTCAGCGGCAATGTGACCATGTCCGCTCGCAGTTGGGTGACCATCTACTTCAGCACGCCATTCGCCTACGACGGAGTGTCCAATGTTGCATTAATCGTTGACGACAACTCTAACAGTTACAACTCCTATACAAATTGCCGGACCTTCAACACCGATGAGAGCCAAGCTATCCGTATCTTTGGCTCTGGTACGGACTATGACCCGTATGCTCCAAATAGTTATACAGGCACGCTCATGTCGCAGAAAAACCAAGTCATCTTTGGCATTCCGAACTATGAATTTACAGTAGCGGTTTCGGCTAATCCTTCTGAAGGTGGCACAGTAAGTGGAGGCGGAGGCACATATTTCTATGGTCAGCCTATCATCCTCACTGCCACGCCAGCCGAAGGTTATGTGTTCAACTATTGGACAAAGAACGGCGAGGTGGTTTCTTACTTCTCCAACTTTAGTTTGTCCGTAACCGAATCCGGAGAATATGTAGCGGAGTTCCAGGAAATCAATGGCATGGTTGTAGGAGAGGCTGCCAATTCCAATTATGACCTCCCGACCTATTCCTATTACCCCTATTCATTGTCACAGCAAATCTACACGGCAGAGGAGATGGGTGGCGAGGCAAATGAATTCGCAAGTTTGTCCTTCTTCAATATTGGAAGTGCCAAAACCCGCAACTTTACTATCTACATGGTCAACACCGATAAGTCAACCTTTGAAGACAATTACGACTGGATTACTATTACGGAAGCTGACCAAGTGTTCAATGGTAATGTCACCATGTCAGCCCAGGCTTGGGTAACGATATGTTTGGACACGCCATTCAATTATGACGGTACTTCAAATGTTGCCCTTGTGGTGGATGACAATTCAGGCAGTTGGAATTACGGAACGAGTAGTTGGCGTACATTCAATACGGATGAAACACAATCGATTCGAATCTATGGTTCAGGTATAGATTATGACCCATTTAACACATCGGAATATAGCGGATATCGTCCATTGGCGAAGAACCAAGTTATTTTCGGATTCCCTTGTTCTGTCAATGCTACGGCTAATCCTACTGCCGGCGGAACGATTAGCGGTACAGGAACCTATGGCATGGGAGCCACTTGCACCTTGACGGCTATGCCCAATCCTGGCTACTACTTCCTGAATTGGACCAAGGATGATGTTGTGGTTTCGTATGATGCTGCCTATTCCTTCACCGTCAATGGCAACATGGATTTGGTGGCCAACTTTGTCGCTGGATGGTCGACATGCACGATTGTCTTCGATTTGTATGACTCTTATGGCGACGGTTATACGGGCAATTACTTGGTCGTAGACTATGGAGATGGCACTTCCGAACAGCTTACTGTGGCAAGCGGTTCATTTGCTTCCTATTCCCGCGAAGTCGCAACGGGATGTAACATTACACTGTCATGGATTTCTGGATCATACCCAGGGGATTGCTCTTTCGACATCAGGTTTGAAAACGGTGTTATGATATATCATGGGGCGAATCTCAATTCCAATTTCTATCAGGAACTCCCCATCAATTGTGCGGTTGCTACTGCTCCTCATACCATTACCGCTATTGCTGATCCCGAGGAGGGCGGTATCGTCGGGGGTGCGGGTACTTATGAAAGCGGTACTGTCATCACATTGACGGCTACTCCCAACCAAGGTTACACCTTCATGTATTGGACGGAGGATGGGACAACGGTTTCATCGGATGCCAACTATTCCTTCCTCGTCTCCTCTGACCGCGATTTAGTGGCACACTTCTCCTTGCCTCTTACCGTTTCTGTTACGACCAATATGGTTGGAAGCGGAACAGTTTCTGGAGGCGGGATATTCAACTATGGCACTACCTGCACTTTGACCGCCACGCCTAATTCAGGCTATGTTTTCAACAATTGGACAAAGAATGGCTCAGTAGTGTCATGTCTTTCCTCATTGACAATAACGGTGACGGAATCAGCCGAATATGTAGCGAACTTCGAACAAATGGACGGCATAATCATAGGTGAAGCGACCTACGCCAACGCGTATCTTCCCACCTATTACTATTATTCCTTGACGGAGCAAATCTACACGGCAAATGAGATGGGCGGTGTGGCTACCGAGATTTCCAGCGTGTCGTTCTTCAACACGGGTACAAGTAGCATTACCCGCAACATGAGTGTCTACATGGTCAATACCGAGAAGACCTCGTTTGAGAGCAACACCGACTGGATTCCGGTGACAGATGCAAATCTGGTGTTCAGCGGCAATGTGACCATGACCTCCCGTAGCTGGGTGACCATCTATTTCAATACGCCATTCGCCTACGACGGAGTGTCCAATGTTGCCTTGATTGTGGACGATAACTCATATAGTTACAATTCATATACGAGTTGCCGTACCTTCGACACCGAAGAAAACCAAGCACTCCGTATTTATAGCTATAGCACAAATTACGACCCGTATGCTCCGAATAATTATACAGGCACGCTCATGTCGGAAAAGAACCAAGTGATCTTTGGTATTCCGAATTACGAATTTACGCTAACGGTTTCAGCCAGCCCTGAAGAAGGAGGAACGGTGAGCGGTGCCAATGGTGGTCTCTATTTCTATGGTCAACCTGTTAACCTTGTTGCTACGCCAAACGAAGGCTACTTGTTCTTGAACTGGAGCAAAAACGGCGAAGTGGTCAGTTGCAATTCTAATTTCAGTTTCACTGTGACAGAGGATGCCGAATTAGAGGCGGTCTTCATGCAGCTTGACGGTACGCTGATTGGTTCAGGCGAATCGACAAACGCATATCTGCCGAGTTATTCCTATTACTGTTACACTCTTTCGCAGCAAATCTACACTTCAGATGAGATAGGTGAGGCTGGAAGTATTTATTCTGTTTCCTACTTCAACGCAGGGTACACCAAGACCCGCAATTACAACATCTATATGGTGCATACTGATAAGACGGCATTTGAAAGCACTACCGACTGGATTACAGTTTCGGAAGCCGACCTGGTTTACAGCGGTAACGTGACCATGACCAATGGCTATTGGACGACAATTACCCTCGACACGCCATTTGACTACGACGGCATTTCCAATCTTGCCATCATCTTTGATGACAATACAGGAAGTTGGACAAGTAACAACATGGCATGCCGCGTGTTTAATACTGACGGTAACCAAGCCATCCGCGTTTACAGCGACGGCACCAACTATGACCCCTACAATCCTTCGGAGTATAGCGGCACACTTTATTCGGTGAAAAACCAGATTATCCTTGGCATTACGCCTTCGATATCGCAACAGACTATTGAATTGGCCCAAGGCTGGAACTGGTTCTCGAGCTATATAGAGATTACTCTGGATGACCTTAAAGCAGCTTTATTGACCGCTGTGCCCGGCACTAACATCACCATTAAGTCGAGAACACAGAACACAGCCTACAACCCCGTCTCGAATCGTTGGGGTGGAACGTTGCACTCGTTGGATGTGGCCTATATGTACATGATCTATGTTAGCAGCAATTGTACGATTACGCTGACAGGCGACCCCATCAACCCGGCAGAACATCCGGTTACCATCTCTTATGGTGCCAACTGGATTGCATTCCCATTCAGTGAGACCATGTCTCTCAGCAATGCCTTTGTAGGATTCGCTGCCAATGGCGACGTTGTCAAATCCATGAGTAAGAATGCCAGCTATAGAAACGGACGATGGGGAGGAAGTCTCAATACCCTTGTGCCCGGACAGGGTTACATGTACAATTCAAATGTTCATGGAAATAGAACCTTTATTTTCCCGACGAGCAGTAAGAAAAAGTAGATTTAAAGAAAAGGGTGAACAATAACCCTGAAAACGAAAGCCGATGCCAAGCACTTTGGTGTCGGCTTTTTTGTTTTTTCTGTAATGCTATGATGTATTGGAAAGCCTAATGAAAGTTGCTTATAAAAAACACAAAATGTATTTGAATTTTGATTTTGTTTTTCTAACTTTGCTACGAAATTATGAAAAATCAATCTATTAACAACAAAATATTAATGTTATGAAAAGAATTCTACCAACTACAGTTTTGTTTGCCATGATAGCAATTCTTTCGAATCTTGCTATGGCACAGACTTTTACCTATCCTGTCAATGGGCAGCAAGGTTTCAATCTGACCGAAAAGACCAGAGGTGGGCTACACATTAGCTACAACTTGGGTCAGTTTTCATTGAACACAATCAACTATCGCGGTGAAGACATGTCTGAAATCACTATTTCGGGTGTGTGTTTGCCTAATGCAGAGGGTTGTCCCGATTTGCCTGTGGAAAGCAGGATGTTGGCCATCCCGCATGGCGCAACTGCTACACTTAACGTAGTGCATTTCGAGACAGAAATCATCAGGGATGTGAACATTGCGCCTGCTCTTCGCATTCAGGCCATGAATGAAGAACCCGAAAGGAATTATGTGAAAGACATGAACGTTTACGGAAGGAATGCTTATTATCCTGCCGAACCTTTTGCTATGGGGACATCGTACATCCGGGGCGTTGATGCCGTGACTGTGGCCATTTCTCCTTTCCAGTACAACCCTGTCACAAGGGAGCTTGTGGTCTATACCAATGTTGAGCTTTCGGTGTCCTTTGAAGGGGGTACTGGCCAATTTGGTGACAACCGTCTGCGTTCGCCCTATTGGGATCCCATCCTCGCCGCAGAGCTGATGAACTATGACCAGTTGCCCGCCATTGATTATGAGGCACGCATGCAACAGTGGCTGCGCGATGGAGCCGAAGGTGCTGAATACCTCATCATTACGCCTAACAACGATGCTTGGGCCGAATATGCCAACCAATTGCGGGACTATCGTACCCGCCAAGGCATCCTTACCAAAGTGGTTCGTCTCGATGAGATGCCCGCCACCACAACCGATGAAATGAAGGCTTGGTTCCACAATGCCTACAACACATGGGAAATTGCACCAGTAGCCGTTTGCCTTTTGGGCGACCATGGCACTGATATGAGCCAATATATCCCTGCTGAAACTCTATTCCATTCGGAATCATACGGAGACTATATCACAGACAACGGCTATGCCGATGCTTCGGGTGACAATTTGCCTGACATGGTTTTCTCGCGACTGGTCGCTCAAGATGCCTCGGAACTGCCTGTCTTTGTGGGCAAACAAATCGAATATGAATATACCAATCCTAATATGGATTATAATTTTTACGACAAGCCAATTACAAGTTGTGGATGGGAACCCAGAATGTGGTCTGCGCTTGGTGCTGAGATTCCTGGCGGTTATTTGCGTAACCAGGGCTATCATCCTCGTCGTATCAATAGTATTAGTAATGGTGAACCAGGGCCAACGCCAGGAGAATCTTGGTCAAATTGGTCAGATACGTGGCCGATAGTCAATTATTTTGGACCTGAAGGGACAGGATACATTCCTGCTACTCCATACGAGTTGGGCGGTTGGACTGGTGGAACGGCTGCACAAATAGTGCAAGCCGTTAATGAAGGTGCTTTTTGGTTGCATAATGATGGTCATGGCAATGTTACTTTTATGGGTACACCTTTTATGGAAAATAGCGATGTGGCTCAGACCACCAATGTCGGGAAACTCCCCTTTGTCATCATGAGCAATTGCTCTACAGGAGAATTCAATGCTTCTATAGATTGTTTTACAGAAGCATGGATGAGGCATACCTATAATGGTAATAATGCTGGTGCTGTAGGTGTAATTAGTGCAACACAGGTTTCCTACAATGCTGTTAATGAATTATTGTATTGGGGAATGTATGATTATTTTGAAGATGACTTTATGCCAACATACGGAACGGATGTAGAAAATTCGGGAAGCTGGATGCCTGCCTTTGGAAATGTTGCTGGAAAATACTTTCTTTCACAAACTTCATGGGAATCAAATGGACCTATTAAAGAAAAAACATTTAATCTGTTTACTGCCCATTGTGATGCCTTTTTACGCATTTATACTCAAGTTCCACAAGAAACATCTGCTTTTCATCCCGAAAGTATCATCACAAGCCAAGGTGAAATCACTGTCATGGCACCTGTGGGCTGTGTCATCTGTTTGTCGAAGGCGAATCAAGAAGGAGGTGTGGATATCTTGGCGGTCGCTACGGCCACAGGCACATATCAAAACATAACTTTTGAACCTCAAATGGCTGCAACGGAAATCAAGATTGTGGTTACGGGACAGAACTATCTCCGTTATGAAGGAATCATGGAAGTGGTCTCCCCCGAGGGTGCATACCTTGTTGTAGAGGACTATACTCCTCATGCGGCTCCCGTCAACCAACAAACCAATCTCGGCATGAGCTTCAGGAATTTGGGTAATATGGCCTCTTCGGGTATGACAACCATTAATCTTAGCACATCGGATGAAAGACTTAATATTATCAATGGAACTGCCACAATGGAAACCATTGTGCCGAATGAAACCATCAACTTGGAGAGTGCTTTCAGTTTCATCATTGCTGATGGAGTTCAAGATGGAACAGAGTTCCCTTTTGAGGTAACCATGAGTTGTGGAGATAAAACCTGGACGGGCTATGGCGTCATTACTGCCCAACAGGCCGCATTTGAATATTTAGGCATGTCATGGTCTGGAGGCTTTGTTCCTGGGGAAACCTTGACCGTCACAGCCACTTTCAAAAACACAGGTCATTATGAGGCTGTTGGTGCGGTTGCACAGATAGCATCAACAAGTCCATACGTTTCGTTTGAGAATGAAACTTACGAAATAGGGGTCGTTGGAATCAATGAGGAAGTTGAATGCTCGATTAATGTGAGCATTTCCCCTGATTGCCCAGAAACAGAATCTATTCCACTGCTGTTTTCCATCAATGCAAATGGCAATGTTTCCACCGAAGCTCCAGCTTTGTTGAGGAATACATGTAACCTCACATTTAATCTTTATTCATCATGGAGCACTGGCTGGAATGATAATATTTTGGTAGTCGATTTTAGTGATGGTACTCCAACTATGGGGCTTTATCTTGAACAGGGGCAATATTCCCATTCTTTCATTGTACCAATTGGAGAGGGCGTTCATGTCACCTTGAGTTGGGTTTCTGGCTCCTATACTGAGAAGTGCTCTTTTAATGTGGAATATGAAAACGGGGTGGTCTTATATCAAGGAACAAATCTCCATGCAGGTTTGTTGTATGAATTTGACATGAACTGTGATGACCAATTCTCACCGCTTAATGTTGCTGTCAGTGCAGAACCAGCAGAAGGAGGTGTCGTGACAGGAGGTGGTGCCTATGAACCAGGCGAGACTTGTACCATTACAGCCATCGCAAATGAGACTTATACTTTTGTCAACTGGACAGAAAACGATGTTGTGGTTTCTACCAATCCCACCTATTCTTTTACGGTCATGGCCAATCATGATTTCGTTGCCCATTTCATGCCTCCGCTTGCCATTACTGTTAGCCCCAATATCGAAGAAGGCGGCATGGTAACTGGAGAAGGATTGTACGGTTATGGTGAAACGTGTACCCTTACGGCATCAGTCAATGAAAACTATGTGTTTGATAGTTGGACCAAAGACGGCGTTGTGGTTTCCTATTTTTCCACCTATACTTTTACTGTTACAGAAGATGTCAACTATGTGGCCAACTTTGAATTAGTTGATAACGGAATTATCATAGGAGACGCTGTGAGCGAAAGTAATAATCTCCCCAGCATTTCGGATTGGTATAGTAAATTCTCTCTTTCACAACAAATTTATACTGCGGATGAGATAGGATCGGCGTGTATGATTACGGGTGTCGCTTTCTTCAATACAGGCAATCAAAATGTACTCAGTTATACCATTTACATGAAACATACGGATAAAAACAGTTTCATTAATGGAAATGACTGGATTTCCGTTGTAGAATCTGACGAAGTGTTTAATGGTGATTTCGTAATGGCAGCGGGAAATTGGACCTACATTGATTTTGATCGACCATTTTATTATGATGGCTCCTCAAATCTTGCTTTGATTGTTGATGAGAACTATTACAGTTCAAACGGTATGAAATGCAGAGTGTTTAATACCGGGGAATATCAATCAATTCGTATGAGTAGTTCTCAAATCAATTATGATCCGACCAATCTTTCTGGCTATTATGGCAGTCGAGGTTTGGAGAAGAATCAGATTGTTTTCACCCAACTGATGCCATCAACCGATCCAGTCACCGTCACGGTCATTGCCAATCCTGTCGAGGCAGGCATTGTGAGTGGCAGCGGAGCGTACTACTTGGGCGATACATGTAACGTCACTGCAACGTCAAATGAAGGTTATTGCTTTGCCCATTGGACGAAAAATGGCAAAGTGGTTTCATCTGATGCTGATTACAGCTTCGTTGTGGTTGGAGAAAGTGTCATGACGGCTCATTTTGTGCCGGAAGGGAACATCGATTTTTTTGATGACAATGTGAAAGCCATCTGTGTGGCCAACTGGGATACCAATGGCGATGGTGAATTGAGCTATGTTGAAGCTGCATCCGTGAGGAATATTGGTACTGTATTCAGGGAGAATACCACCATTACCTCGTTTGAAGAACTACAATATTTCATTGGTTTGACCTCCATATACAATTATGCTTTTTACAATTGTATCAGTTTGACAGGTTCACTGACCATTCCTACTTCTATCACTTTGATAGGCAATTCTGCTTTTCGAGGTTGTAGCGGTTTGACTTCATTGACTATCGGCAATTCTGTGACATTGATTGACGGATATGCTTTCTATGGTTGCAGCGGCTTGACAGAAGTTCGTTATTTGGGTGATTTGGCCGAATGGTGCAATATTCAATTTGGTGGTAATATTTATTATTCAAATCCTCTTTTTTGTGCCCACAAACTGTTTATTAATAACGAATTGGTAACTAATTTGGTAATTCCTGAATCTGTAACGGAATTAAAGCCTTATGTGTTTTGTGGAGCCTCATGTTTGACTTCACTGACCATTCCGAATACTGTCACTTCGATAGGTAACTATGCTTTCTATGATTGTTGGCGTTTGACAGGTTCACTGACCATCCCGAATTCTGTGACTTCGATTGGCAGTGCTGCTTTCGCTCGTTGTTGGGGTTTTACTGGTGCATTGACCATCCCGAATTCTGTGACTTCGATAGGTAGTTCTGCTTTCTCTGGTTGTAGGAGCTTTACAGGTTCACTGATTATTCCGGATTCTGTGACCTCAATAGGAGGCAGCGCTTTTTATGGTTGTAGTGGCTTGACGGGCTCATTGATTATTCCTAATTCTGTGACTTCAATAGGAGGTTCTGCTTTCTCTGGTTGTAGTGGCATGACAGGCTCTTTGATTATTCCCAATTCTGTCACATTGATAGGTGCTGAAGCATTTAGGAATTGTAGCGGTTTTACGGGTTCATTGACTATTCCGAATTCTGTCACTTCGATGGGTTATCGAGTTTTCCAAGGTTGCAGCGGCTTGACAGGTTCACTGACCATTTCTAGTTCGCTTACTTCCATAAGTCTGTCTGCTTTCGAAGGTTGTAGCAGCTTGACAGGTACACTTACCATACCGAGTTCTATCACTTCTATAGACAATAATGCATTCTATGGGTGTAGTGGGTTGACTGAAATGATTATTTTTGCAGAGATGCCTCCGACCATGGGAACGAGTGTGTTAAGTGGCATATCTATCGACATTCCAGTGTATGTGCCTTGTGAATCTGTTGGAGCATACCAAAATGCTCAAGGTTGGGATAGTTTCTCTAATATTATTGGGATGTGTTCTTCGGGAACGATTACCGTTTCTTCCGTTCCGACTGAAGGAGGAGAAGTTACAGGTGCTGGAGTTTATGAACCTGGCACTTTGTGTACTGTTATTGCTTCGCCAAATGAGGGTTATACCTTTGTCTGTTGGAAGGAAAATGGTATAGTGGTCTCTACTCAAATCGAATACACATTTACCGTTTCCATTGATCGAAATCTGGTAGCCCTTTTTGTTACGGATGGAAACATTGTATTTGCTGATGCCAATGTGAAAGCCATTTGCGTTGCCACTTGGGATACCAATGGTGATGGTGAATTGAGTTATGCTGAAGCTGCCATGGTGACAACTCTTGGAAGTTTATTTAGGTATAATAATGAAATCACTTCATTTGAAGAATTGCAATATTTCGTCAGCTTGACCACTATAGACAACTATGCTTTTGGTGATTGTACCAATTTGGCAGGTTCGTTGATTATCCCCAATTCCGTGACCACAATTGGCCAAGAAGCATTTGAAGGCTGTAGTGGCTTGACGGGTTCGTTGATTATCCCCAATTCTGTCACTGAGATAGTTTATGGTGCTTTTTTGGGCTGTAGCGGTTTGACTTCTTTGACCATCGGTAATTCCATCACCTCGATAGGTAATTGTGCTTTTAGAAATTGTAGCGGATTGGCTTCGTTAACTATCTTTGCGGAAACGCCTCCTACGTTGGTAAGTACAAATGCTTTCGATAATAGGACATTACCTATTTATGTGCCTTGCGATGCAGTGGAGACCTACCAAAACGCATCTACCTGGAGCTGGTTCACAAACATAGCAGGTATGTGCTCTGGCGAGATTGCGGTGACGGTAAATCCGTCTGAAGGCGGTACGGCGACAGGGGCAGGTTACTATGAAGGTGGTGAAACTTGCACGCTCACCGCTACAGCCAATGAAGGCTATGTGTTCAACTGTTGGACAAAGAACGGCGAAGTGGTATCATATCTTTCCTCATTCACAATAACTATGACGGGGGGGGCAGAATTCGTAGCGAACTTTCAATTGATGGATAATGGCGTACTCATTGGTGATGGAGAAATGAGTAGTAAATACCTTCCTAGTTATTCAAGACATGGTTATACATTATCACAACAAATTTTTACTATAGATGAAATTGGAATGAATGCTTGTGAAATCATCAGTGTTGCTTTTTTCAACACCCTGCAATCTTATCCGCGCGATTTTATGATTTACATGGTTAGCACAGACAAAACATCATTTGAGAATGAATCCGATTGGATTACTGTTACGGAATCCGATTTGGTGTTCAATGGTACAGTTGCTTTAAATCAAGATTGTTGGACGACTATATATTTCAATTCGCCATTCGCATATGATGGCACGTCCAACCTTGCATTGATTATAGATGATAACACAAGTAGTTATTGGTATGCTCCAGACGGTATAAAATGTCTCACGTTCAGTACAGGTATGAATCAAACATTATGTATCAATGCTGATATTACAAATAATCATACAAATTATGACCCGTATAATCCATCTGATTATACAGGCTTGCTGATGTCGGAGAAGAACCAAGTCATATTTGGCATCACACTTACAACCGAACAGCAGACCATCGCCTTCACCCAAGGCTGGAACTGGTTCTCCACCAACGTAGAAATCACCTTGGACGACCTTGAAAATGCCCTCGTGGAAGCTTTGCCAGGCACGACAATCAACATCAAGTCACAGACCCAAAACGTCAAGTACCAAAACGGCAGATGGACAGGACAGTTGACAGCTTTGGATATGACCCAGATGTACATGATTTCGGTAGAGAATGATTGCGAGATTTCGCTTGAAGGCATGCCTATCGATCCATCAGGGCTCACGGTTACCATCAACAATGGAGCCAACTGGATAGCTTTCCCCTACAGCGAGAGTATGAGCGTTACGGACTTCTTCGGCTCGTTCCCGGTGAATAACGACCAGGTCAAATCACAGTCGCAAAACGCGAGATACCAAGGCAACAGATGGGCCGGACAATTGAACACGCTTGTGCCAGGAAAGGGCTATCTGTACATCTCGAATACACCAGGAAGTAGGACTTTCACCTTCCCTGTGGGTGCGAAATAGTTTATTATAACTCAACTAATACGCAAAAACGACCGTTCTCTGATGAGGGCGGTCGTTTTGTTATTAAAAAATTTTGTTTTATCGGGTTTTTCTGTTAATTTTGCACCCAATGACGCAAATAAATTACTCACAAAAAAAAGTATTAATATGAAAAACAGACATTTACATTCGGGAAAGGCATTGCATTCCGCCTTGTTTGTCCTGCTGCTGAGCGTTGCGGGAATGACGAAAATGTATGCCTACGATTTCAGCGCGGTTTGCGAAACGGGGCAAACGTTGTACTACAACATTACGGACGCTGTAAACCATTATGTGGAATTGACCTGTCCGGGAATGTCTTCTTATAATAGCAGTTGGTCGGGATTTACCGAACCCGCTGGTGATATTATCTTGCCGGAAAGTGTCCAATATGAAGGGAACACTTATACTGTCACTTCGATAAGCGCATGGGCCTTCTATGATTGCAGGGGCTTGACAGGATCTTTGACTATTCCCAACACCGTGGTTTCCATAGGTGAATATGCTTTCTATAGTTGCGGGAACTTTACGGGTAGCTTGGTCATTCCTGATGGCGTGACCAGAATTCCCCAATATGCATTTGCTAAATGCAGCGGCTTCAATGGCCTCGTCATCCCCAGTTCCGTGGTTTCCATACGCAGTCATGCATTCTATGGCTGCAACCACCTTGTTCAGGTAAGTATATCGGGCAATACGCTGACCCTGATAGGTGTGGGTGCTTTCGCTAAATGCAGGCGATTGACGGGCCACCTTGTTATTCCCAATTCCGTGACCAAGATACACGATGGCGCCTTTTCCGAGTGCAGCCGATTGACGGGTGTAACCATCGGCAGTTCAGTGACTTCCATCGGACAATCGGCGTTTTATGAATGCAGCGGCCTAATGGAAATAGAAATCCCTCATTCTGTGACTTCCATCGGTGAGTGTGCATTTATGGGTTGTAGAAGCTTGACATCGATAACCATCCCGAGTTCGGTGACCAATTTAGAATTCACAGAGAATTATGGGTGCAGGATATTTGCTGATTGCCCAAGTTTGGAACTAATAACAGTCGAAGCGGGCAATCCAGTTTATGACTCACGTGACAACTGCAACGCTATCATTAAAACCGAGACGAACCAATTATTCATAGGCTGCAAGAACACAATTATCCCTAATTCCGTGACCTCCATCGGAGGCCATGCGTTCTATGGTAGCGGTCTGACCTCAATAACCATCCCCAATTCCGTGACCTCTATCGGACAACAGGCATTTAGGTTCTGCACAAACTTGACCACGATAACCATCCCAAGTTCCGTAAACACAATGGGTAGCAGCTTGTTTGCTGATTGCAGCGCTTTGACCTCTGCTGAAATCCTGTGTCCACTGACCTCAATCCCAAGCTATATGTTTTTGAATTGTGGCAGTCTGGCCTCTTTCGAAATCCCAGAGACCGTGACCATTATTGATATGTATGCGTTTAGCCATTGTACAAGCTTGACCTCCATCGAAATCCCGAGTTCCGTGACCTCTGTCAAAATGTGTGCTTTTTATTCTTGTACTGGCCTGAACTCAATAACCGTTTGGGCAGACAATCCACCTGCTTATGGTTACGATGTTTTTCAAGACGTAAACACATCCCTCATCACCCTCAATGTTCCTTGCGGTTCATTAGAGGCATATCAGAATGCCGAAGGTTGGAATGAGTTTACTGACTGTATTGAAATGTGCCCTTCCCATTGGACCCCTGTTGCCCCCGGGCTGTACTCGAATTCAACCATCATCCAAGGAGTCATCTTCATCAATGGAGTTGAACAGTATTCCGACCAATTAGAGCTCGGTGTCTTCTGTGGCGAGGAATGCCGAGGCAGCCAAAGGGCATCCTATTTCCCACCAACGGGTCGTTATATCGTCCAAATGATGGTGTTCGGAGAAAACAACGATGTGCTTTCGTTCCGTTTGTATGACCATCAGCAGCAACAAGAGATTCTTTTGACTCCACCAGCGAATGTTGTCTTCAACGACGATGGGTACGGAACCCTGCTTGAGCCGTACGTGTTGAACTTCGCTTCTTCGGTAGTCCACACACGGACACTTGATATTGGCTGGAACTGGTATTCAACCTACATCGAGCAGAGTGGCATCGACGGACTCGGCCAGTTAGAGAACAGCATAGGAATTCCTAATGCCATCATCCAGTCGAAAGACGACGGCTTTGTCAAGTCAGGTCTGCGCAATGGCCAAGTAATTTGGAGAGGCGATTTGAGTTCCATCCACAACGAGGAAATGTACAAGATTGGCACCAAGGAGGCTTGTGAAGCCACTATGGAAGGCCAAGTTACATATCCTTCAAACCACCCCATCACCATCAACAGAGGCTGGAACTGGATAGGCTTTCCGTGCAGTGAGAGGGTGAGCGTTAGCGAAGCTCTTTCAGGTTTCACGCCCCAAAACGACGACGTTATCAAGGGCATAAACAGTTATACGACTTATTATTCCGATGGTAACTACAATTTCTGGTACGGCACCCTGAACACCTTGGAGCCTGGACAGGGTTACATGTACGGTTCGAAGAGCAATGCGACCAAGACCTTGGTCTACCAGACAGGTAGTAGAGGCGAAGCCACCCTTGCCAACATTACGCCCGAAAACAACTACTACCAACCGACAGAAGACTATGCCGACAACATGACCCTGACCGCCATAGTTGAGTTGGACGGTGAGGAACTGCGTTCAGAAGATTACGAAATAGCAGCCTTCGTCGGCGACGAGTGCCGAGGCAGTGTCAAGTTGATGTATGTGGAGCCTGTCTACCGTTATGTCGCCTTCCTGACGGTTTTCGGCGAAAAGGAAGAAGAGCTACGTTTCGTGCTCACCGATGGCGAGAACATGAATTGGTCGTCCGACGAATTGACTTTTGCTGTTGACGGCATGAGTGGCACCATTACCGAGCCGGCCACTTTGCATTTCGGGACTTCAGCCCAGCAGGATTATGTCAACATCTACCCCAATCCTTCCAATGGAGTCTTCAATATCGAGGGCAAGGGTATTTGTAGAGTCAATATCGTCAATGCGTACGGCCAAGTCATCCTTTCCAAGGAAGTCGTAAACGACATTATGCAGATAGACCTGAGCGGCAAAGCCGCTGGAGTCTATATGCTGCAAGTCGTCACGGACAACGGAATTACTACGCGACAACTGATTAAGAAGTAAAGCAAACCTAAAATCTTTCATTACATCGGGATGTACCGTAACTTGCGGTCGGAGCATTTCGGCATCGGCTTTTGTCTTAAGTAACTATTCAAAATTAAACTGCATACAATAGATTCCCCTGCGGGGAATGGAGTTGAGACATAGTTTATTAAGCGGCGGCAGTAACAAGTTGAGTGTTCGTAAGCTCCACAAGCCGCCGCAGGTAGAAAAACGAATGAACTCCATTCCCCGCAGGGGAATCTCAACAAGTTGATTATGTAAACTAAATTTGCTCATCTACTTTTTCAATCGGTTTTCGTATTTTTGCGCTCGTAAATTGAAATGTTATGGCCAAAAAGAAAAAAATAGAAAATAAACTCAGCACGTTCACCAGTGTCATCCTCGGCATCTTCGCCGACCAGCCTTTCCGCCCGAAGAACTACAAACAGGTCTGTAAGATTATGGGTATCAAGGACCAAGCGGGGAAGGATGTGGTATATAATCTGCTCATCAAGTTGAAAGACGAAGGCTTGCTCAAGGAAGAGCGTCCCTATAGCTATGTAATGGGTCCTGAGGGCATGGCACAGTTTGGGCCCAAGACGAAGTATGTGGAAGGTATAGTGGAGATGAAATCTACCGGCAAGGCCTACGTGGTGCGCGACGACGGCGAAGGCGAAGACATTTTCATCGCGGCTCAGGACACATACAAAGCTCTGCATGGCGACCGTGTGCGGGTAGCTATGTTCCCCAAGCGTAACAACAGCAAACCCGAAGGCGAGATTGTAGAAGTGCTGGAACGCAAACATACCGAGTTTGTGGGTGTGCTTACCATTTCCCACGGCTACGTCTTCGTCCGCCCCGATGTGGAATGGATGCCTGTCGACATCTTCATTCCACGTGGCGACCTCAATGGTGCCAAAGACGGTATGAAGGTTATCGTCCACCTCGTCGATTGGCCCGATGGCTCAGGCAACCCATTCGGTGAGATTGTCCGCGTGTTGGGTAAGCCTGGCGAGAATGATGTGGAGATGGAGAGCATTTTGGCGGCACATGAATACCCGATAGAGTTTCCGGAAGAAGTGGAGAAAGAAGCAGATAAGATTCCTGTCACCATCAGCAAGGACGAAATCAAGAAGCGTCGCGATTTCCGCAAGGTGTTCACCATCACCATTGACCCCACCGATGCCAAGGACTTTGACGATGCCATCAGCCTCCAAAAGATGTCCAACGACCATTGGGAAGTGGGTGTCCACATTGCCGACGTATCGCACTATGTGCAAAAAGGTTCAGCCATTGACAGGGAAGCCCTCGACCGTGGCACATCCGTCTACCTCGTCGACCGCACCATCCCCATGTTGCCTGAAAAACTCTGCAACAATGTGTGCTCACTCCGTCCCGATGAGGAAAAACTGACGTTCTCCGTGGTATTTGAGATGGACGACGAGGCCAAGATATACGACCGTTGGATTGGCAAGACTATCATCAAATCGTGCCGCAGGTATACCTACGAAGAAGTGCAGACCATGATTGAAGGCGGTGAAGGCGACTACAAAGACGAAATCTTGACCTTCAACAATTTGGCGACCAAACTCCGCGAGCAACGCATGGAGGCAGGCAGCATTAATTTCCACTCGGAAGAAGTGCGTTTTATCCTTGACGAGAACAAGAAACCCATCGACACCTATGTGCGCGTGCAGAACGAGTCGCACGAACTGATTGAGGACTTCATGCTGTTGGCCAACCGCACCGTGGCCGAGACCTTCGGCAAGCCAGACAGCAAGTGGAGCAACAACACTTTTGTCTACCGTATCCACGACGAGCCTAACCCCGAGAAACTCAACAAATTCATGCTGTTGATTTCGCGCTTGGGCTACACCATGAACCTCAGCAACCGCACGACTTTGGTGCATTCTTATAATAAACTGTTTGAAGACGTGGAAGGTAAGGGCGAGAAGAACCTCATCCAAACCGTTGCCTTGCGTACCATGGCTAAAGCCGTCTATAGTACCGACAACATCGGGCACTATGGTTTGGCCTTCGATTACTACACTCATTTCACTTCCCCCATCCGCCGTTATCCCGACCTGATGGTACACCGCCTGATTGAGAGGTATCTTATTGAAAGTCAAGGTTCTGTCAACAAGAAGGAATACGAGGAGATGTGTGTTCACGCCAGCGAGATGGAAAAACAAGCCGAAGAAATGGAACGCCAATCCATCAAATACAAGCAGGCTGAATACCTGCAAGACAGGATTGGGCAGGTGTTTGAAGGTTTGGTCTCAGGTGTGAGCAAGTGGGGTTTGTTTGTGGAGCTGAAAAACAACAAATGCGAGGGCTTAGTGCGTTATGAAGACCTGCCTGGCGACTATTATTATTTGGACGACGACAATTTCCGCGTCATCGGCCAGGAGACAGGGCGTATCATCCAGTTGGGCGATGAGGTGCGCATCCGCGTGAAATCTGTTGACCTCTTCAAGCACAGGATGGACTTCGAGATGCTGGCCGACACGCTGCCCAAGAAGTCGAAGCAGAAAAAACGCCTGCATTAAACAAAAATATGTACTTTTGTGCCATTAATTAAAAAGAATCCAAAATGAAAAAAGAAGTCAATTTTTTGAGTGTCTTGTTGCTTATCTTTATGGTAATCAGCTTGTTAGGATGCAAGAAAGAGAAAATTACTCTTTCCGAATATGAGTTTTGGTTTCCGGGTGAGGCCGGTGTACAAAATATTCAGGTCACAGCCAATTGCGACTGGACTATCAGCATCGATGATGGTGCCGACTGGTACTCCATTAAAAAAAGCATTGATACGACCGTGTATTCGGCAAATGGAAGTTCGACATATTTCATTATCTACAATAGTGCTCAGACTATATCTTCAGGAAGAGGAAGCATGACACTTGCTATTGTTGTGGAGCCCTTGGAAAACCTGCTTGAAAGATCTTCCTCGTTCACCATCACCTCGGCTAAAGGTAATGTCCAACTAAAAGTGCATCTCTCGCAAAATACAGAGGAACCCACTGAATTAGAAAGCATTACCGATATGGTTTTCGGTGTAGCGAATGTGGCCCATTGGAATGTCGATTATTTTGGCGAAGTGATAGAAGAAAGCTATCGTAGGAAAGAATTCAACCCATACGACACCACTTCGGGCTATATCATGTATTTCTTTCAAGATTCCATCGGCATACAACGAGACAATGTCAACGGCGATTCCACGACGTATTATTCGTTCAAGTATGCCTTCGACCCTGATGCTCGTATCTTACACCTTGAGTTTGAAACAATTACCGATACTTCGGAAATCTATAATGCTCCTGTTCTCATAGCCACTGAAGAACTGTTCCGTTTTCAGCATGAGTATATGCCCATGCGTTGGGAAATCTCCGATATGAGGAAGATAGGCACGCTTCATCCCAATCAAAAGACAAGGATGATGAGACAAGCCACCAAGAAGAGAAAGCCGAAAGGTGGGGTATTCCAATTCTGATGGGAACACGTCTCCTGAGATATATTTCGGCCTTCGGCATAGGGGTTTATCTTGTTGCCCTCATCACCATAAGTCTGGTATTCAGAGATTATGCGCTACAGACCCTATGGATTTTTTGGGGTCTCGGTGAAGTGCTGTTTTTCTTCGTGCTCACCTCCGTTTTTTACCCTCGTTGGAAACACGATGACCCAAAACAGTTTTGGAGAAAGGTGTTTTGGGTTGCGTTGGCCATTAGGGTGGCATACGTCATTTTCTCGTATTATTACTACTATTCCCAAATGGGATACCCGTTCGACAAGCCGGGAGATGCCGTAGGGTATTACAACAGGAGTGTGTATTTGTCGCGATACCTTAGGAAAGGTGACATTGGTTTTATTGTTGATTACCTGAACAGATATTTCATGGGGTTCTCGGATCGTGGGTATTTGATTTGGCTGACGGTTATTCACGCCATTTTTGGTCCAAACCTATTGATAGATAGGTTCCTGAAAGCCTTGATGAGTGCTTATCTGTGCATCGTTGTTTATAAATTGAGTTCCAGAACTTTTGGTGAACGTACAGGTCGTTTGGCGGCAGTGATGTGCGTTTTCATGCCCATTTTGATACAGATTTGTGGCCTGCACATTAAGGAGATGGAGATGATTTTCCTTTCCATCCTCGCTCTCGAACGCATGGATTACCTCATTCGCAGCAAGAAATACACTGTTTGGAATATTCTTTTCCCCATTTTGCTGACAGGCCTTACTTTTGGTTTTCGAACCGTCGTCGGCATGTGCTTGATTTTCGCTTTTTTTGTGTTTATCGTTTTGTCGCCAAGGGATTTGGTATGCAAAAAAGGTAAAATCATCACCATTTCGGCCACTGGGGTTGTCTTGTTGGTGTTTTTGTTTACAGCCATCGGAAACGAAATGGAGGTTTATTATAGGCTGAATTTCAGCGGTTCGGACTACCTTTCCAAAAAGTACGATTCCTTGGGCTTGGAATATGCTGAATTGGCCAAAAGCAAATACCTGTTTCCGGGTGGGTTTGTCTTGCCTTTGGCTCCCATGGTGGAAGAAGCACCCATGCATAACAAAATGTTGCATGGAAGTATATACATTAAAAATTTCCTTGCATTTTTCGCGATGTGGTCCATAGTGATAGCTTTCAGGCAGAAAAAATGGCGCGATTTTTCCTTGATTGGTGCTTACGAACTGGCTTATATCGGCATTGTTATGTCTAGTTTCACGGCCAATTCCGAACGCTACCACGAACCGGCAATTCCACTGATTTTGGTCATGGCTGCTTACGCGATGACACATCTGAGGCGCAAGGATATGAAATATTTTTATGCTTATTGCGGTTTGCTTTTGGTGGCGCTATTTGCTTGGAATTGGCTGAAATTAGCCGCACGTGGATTGGTGTGAAAATGAAGAAACAATGGGGACGAAACTGCTTCGACATATCGCTTTCATCGGCATTGGGGTCTATCTCGCGGCTTTGATTACGATAAGTTTGGTTTTCAAGGATTATGCCTTGCAACCCAAATGGATGCTATGGGGCATTGGTGAGGTGTTGTTTTTCTTCATGTTGACCATTGTTTTTTATCCCCGTTGGAAAAACAATGACTCCAAATGTTTCAGACGCAAGGTATTTTGGATCGCGTTAGGCATTCGGGTCGTATATACCATCGTGATAGGCTACTATTATTATTATCAGACGGGAATCGCGTTTGAATACGATACAGGTGATAGCTTTTGGTACCATTCCACTGCCTCCTATCTGTCGCGATGCGCTCGTCAAGGCCACGTGTCCTATGTTTTCGGATATTTGCGAGGCTATACCATGGGTTTTTCCGACCAAGGTTATGTGCTTTGGCTTACCTTGGTTTATACCATCTTTGGCCGCAATTTGCTGACGCCAAGGCTTTTCAAGGCATTAATGAGTGCTTATCTGTGCATTGTGGTTTATAAATTAGGTACACGGACTTTAGGTGAGCGCACAGGCCGTTTGGCCGCCATGATGTGTGTCTTCATGCCTATTTTGATACAGATTTGCGGTCTGCATACCAAGGAGATGGAGATGATTTTCCTGTCTATCCTTGCCCTTGAGCGCATGGATTATCTGATTCGCAGCAAAAAATACACCGTTTGGAACATTGTTTTCCCCATCTTGCTTGTCGGCTTAACATTTGGTTTCCGCACCATCATCGGTATGTGTTTAATTTTTGCTTTTTTGGTGTTTATTCTTCTGTCTCCTAATGCGTTGGTGGGGAAAAAAGGCAAAATCATCACCCTTTCGGCTACGGCACTTGTGTTTTTGGTGTTTCTTTTTTCAGGCATAGGAAGAGAAATGAAGGTTATTTACCGCTTGAAATTTAAGGATTTAAGTGCACAAACGGAAAAATACGATTCTTTGGGCTTCAAACATGCCGAGTTGGCGCAAAGCAAGTATTTGTTTCCGGGGGCTTTTGTGCTTCCCTTGGCACCAATGGTGGAGGAGTCGCCAGACCACAACAAGATGATTCATGGCAGCACCTACGTGAAGAATTTCCTCGCTTTCTTCGCCATGTTAGCCTTTGTGATAGTCGTAAGGCAAAAGAAATGGCGTGATTTCTCTTTGATTGGGGCGTATGAGCTGTCTTATTTGGGTATCATCATGTTTTCCTTTGCCGCCAACACGGAACGTTTCCATGAGCCAGCGATACCCTTATTAGTATTAATGGCCGCATATTCTTTGACGCATTTGCGCCGTAAAGACTTGATACTCTTCTATGTGTATTGTGGTCTCCTCTTTGTTGCCTTGTTTGCGTGGAACTGGCTGAAACTGTCGGCGCGTGGCTTGGTGTAAAATTTTTCTTGGAAAAGCCTTGCGGTTCAATAAAAAGATGTATCTTTGCAGCCGCAATAGGGTACCTTGCCCGAGCGGTTAGGGATCGGTCTGCAAAACCGGGGACGGCGGTTCGAATCCGCCAGGTACCTCACAAAGCCTGCTGAATTTCGGCGGGCTTTTTTGTTGGCATTGCCCGATGCCGACATAAAACAAAAAGAGGATGACTGCTTTTTGGTCACCTCTCTACAAAGTTTGGAAAATCAATGCGTCAAAATCTCCAGCCCAGTCTCGGTCATCAAAAACGTGTGCTCCCACTGTGCTGAGGGCAGTTCGTCTTCGGTGATGACCGTCCAGCCATCGGCACTATCGACGAAGACCTTCCATGTGCCTGTATTAATCATCGGTTCGATGGTGAACACCATGCCTGGGACGAGCAACATTCCAGTACCTTTTTTACCATAGTGTAACACTTCTGGGTCATCATGGAATTTCAGGCCCACGCCGTGGCCGCAGAGGTCGCGCACCACGCTGAAACCATTCTTGTGGGCGTGCTGCTGGATGGCGTTGCCGATGTCACCGACGAAGCCGAAAGGCTTGGCGGCCTCCATGCCAATATAAAGGCATTCCTTAGCCACATCCACTAATTTTTGTTTGCGGTTCGAGGTCTTGCCGATGATGTACATGCGCGAGGCGTCGGAATAATAGCCGTCCAAAATAGTGGTGACATCTACATTGATGATGTCGCCTTCCTTCAGGATTTCCTTGGCGGACGGAATGCCGTGGCAGACCACTTCATTAATCGAGGTGCAGACGCTCTTAGGGAAGCCTTCGTAACCTAACGTGGCAGGAATACCGCCATGCTCGATGGTGTAGTTATGCACAAGGTCATTGATTTCCAAGGTGCTCATGCCGGCATGGATGGTTTCGCCCACGAGGTCGAGGATGCCGGTGGTGATGACGCCACTTTTTCTGATGCCTTCGATTTCTTCAGGGGTGCGGATGAGGGTGCGTTTGGGCACCATCGCGCCTTTGGCCTCCATCGCCATCACCTTTTTGTCTAATGCTGTCGGCTCCTGTCCGGCCGGCACATGCCATTTTCTACGCCTGGTAAACATATCGTTTCAAATTTGGGCGCAAAAATAGGGATTTTTTGAATACGGTCAGCCGCCTATGTCATTCCAAGAGGAGGTTGTGCGATTTGGAATCAATAGGCGGCAGCTTGGCCTGCAAACCTACTTTGCTATTACTATTCCTAATTCTTTATTAATCTGCTTGCGGATGTCGTCGAGGTCTTTTTTGCGCTTCAGCAGGATAAACTGGTCATCCATGTCCTCAGCGTTTTTCAGTTCCTCTTCAACAGCTTTGCGGCGTTCTTCGATAATGAGGTCCTTGTAGCGGTAAATTGAGGATAACACCGTAGTTCTCAGATTGTTTTCCTCGCGTTTGACGAAGATGCTGAATTTATCCCATTGGTCGAGTTTGTAAGGTGTGGAAAGCAAATCGGCGGCCAGTTGGGCGATGGTTTCATCCTCATGGGAGACAAAAAACTGGTCATCGGGAATACGACCCTCGTCGATAGCTTGGTCGAAAATGTCGAAAATCTTTCGGTTAACAGCATTGGTGAACAAAAAGCCGTCCATCTTCAAGTCATCGATAATGAATTGTGCCACAGTGACTTGTTCGTAAATCTTCTGTCCCTCTTCATCTATGCGTTCGTCAGTAATCATGTCTTGGCCGTACATCAGCAACAGCTTCACCAATTCGCGCTCCTGATAATAACCCGCAGGCAGCTGGTCTTCAACGGTTTCCTCCTGTTTGGGCGTCACTGTCGTGGTTTCCGTCTCGGAAACCACATTATCCTCAATGCCCAAAGTTTTCTTCATCTTCGCCCGAAGAATCTTGTTCAGCTCGTTGGTGAGGGTCTGCTCGGGCATGTCCAACAATCGGCTGCATTCCTTCACGTAGGTGATGCGGAAGATGCTGTCGGGGATGACGGAGATGGTCTCCACAATGTCGCGGATGACCTGCCCGCGCTTGATGGGGTCATTTTGCGCGTCTTTCAGTAGCAGCTCAGTCTTGAAGCGGATGAAATCTTTAGCGTTCTCTTTCAGGTAGTTGCTGACATACTCCACCGAAAACTCCTTGCCGAAAGTGTCAGGGTCGTGCTCGGGAGGCAGTACTACCACGCGTACGTTCATGCCTTCGGAGAGAATCATGTCGGTGCCGCGCAAAGCCGCATGGATGCCCGCCGCATCGCCGTCGTAGAGCATGGTGATGTTCTTCGTGTAACGCTTCACGAGACGGATTTGCTCCATTGTCAGCGAGGTGCCACTGCTGGCCACCACGTTCTCGATGCCGATTTGGTGCATCCGCAGTACATCGAAATAGCCTTCCACGAGGATGCATTCGTCGTTTTTCGCGATGGCGTTTTTGGCGAAATAGATGCCGTAAAGCGTCTGTTTCTTGTCGTAAATCTCTGACTCAGGCGAGTTTTGGTATTTCGGGCTTTTCTTTTCTGGGTCGTTCACCAAAATACGTCCACCGAAACCGATGACACGCCCCGTCAAGTTGTGAATGGGGAACATCACGCGGCCATGGTAGCGGTCGTAGAGGCCTTTTTGTCCCTTGATGGAGAAGCCGATTTGCTCCAACAGCTCCTCAGAATAGCCGTTCTGCTTGGCGTGTTCGGTGAAAGCGTCCCATTTGGCTGGACTGTAACCGAGATGGAATTTCTCAATGATGGGATTAAGGTAGCCGCGCTCACGGAAATACTCTAAGCCAATAGTCTTGCCTTCCTCTGTGTTCCACAACGTATCGACGAAATACTTGTCCGCGAACTCGTTGATGTTGAACATCTTCTCGCGGACGCTCTGCTGCATGATTTCTTCGGCAGTCTGCTCCTTCTCCTCGATTTTGATGTTGTATTTTTTGGCGAGGTAGCGCAACGCCTCTGGATAGGTGAAATGCTCGTGTTCCATGAGGAACTTGGCCGAGTCACCAGCCTTGCCGCAGCCGAAGCATTTAAAGATGTTTCGGGCCGGATTCACGTTGAACGAGGGTGTCTTCTCGTTGTGGAAAGGACACACGCCGATTAGATTCGCCCCACGCTTCTTCAGCGTGACGAACTCTCCTACAACCTCCTCAATACGAGCGGCTTGCAGAATCTGTTCGACGGTTTCCCTTGGAATGGCCATTTTGCAAATTTTTGGCAAAGGTAGTGTTTTGTCGGCGAATTACGCTAATTAAACGAATTATTTTATCGCCAAAATTCGCTTAATTCGTTTCATTCACCGTTGTTATCTTTACCGAATTCGTTACCATTTTTGGGTGCAAGGAATCCTTTTGTGTTCCAATGACTTTTTGCCAAAGTTAATTAAAAGCCCCAAATCCATACCGCTGGCTTTTAAGTAGTTGTAAACTTGTGCATAATGTTCATCGCAAAAATCGGACACAGCTTTTAACTCTACAATGATTTCGTCAAAGCATACGAAATCTGCACGAAAATCCTTTTCTAATAATTGTCCTTTATAATGAATGTGAAAGGTCTTTTCTCGTTCGTAGGGTATGTCTCGTAATTGGAATTCAATTTCCAACGCTTCTTGATAAACTGGTTCGGTGAAGCCACAGCCAAGCACTTTGTGAACTTCCATAGCTGCTCCAATTATTTTGTACGATTCTTCTTTGAATAAAATATTGTCTTCCATTTCTCATTGTTTTATCGGCGATTTTAGCGAATGAAACGAATTATTTTGTTGTCTCCACAAATGAAATTCGCAAAATTCGTTTAATTCGCCGTTGTAATTCTTTGCCGTATTCGCTAATGCGCCTCCAACCAATTATTTCCCGTATTCATCTCCACGACCACCGGAACCGACAACGTCAAAGCATTCACCATCTTGTTCTGAACGATTGTTTTCAGTGCGTCAAGCTCATCGAGATGCGCATCGAAGACTAATTCATCGTGTACCTGCAAAATCATCTTCGACTGCATCTTCAGTCGTTCCAACTCCTGATGGATGCCAATCATGGCAATCTTGATCATATCGGCGGAGCTGCCTTGGATGGGCGCGTTGATGGCGTTGCGCTCGGCGAAGCCGCGTACTACACTATTCGCGGCGTTAATGTCTCGCAAGTAACGGCGGCGTCCCAAAATGGTCTCGGCATAGCCGCGTTCCTTGGCCAAAGCGATGCTGCGGTTCATGTATTCCTTGATGCCCGCATATTCCTCGAAATACTTTTTAATGATGTCGGCGGCCTCGCTGCGTGAAAGTTCCATGCGTTCAGCCAAACCGAAAGCCGACATGCCATAAATGATACCAAAATTGACCGCCTTGGCACGACTGCGCTGTTCCTTAGTGACTTGCTCCATCGGCACATGGAACACCTTGGCAGCCGTTGCCGCATGAATGTCGTGGCCGAGGTTGAAATCGGCGACCATGGCAGGGTCTTGGCTCAAATGGGCGATGATGCGCAACTCGATTTGGGAGTAGTCGGCGGCAAGAAGGGTATATTGTGGGCTGCGCGGTACAAATGCACGACGAATTTCCCGACCTTTCTCAGTGCGCACAGGGATATTTTGCAAGTTGGGATTGTTGGAACTCAAGCGTCCAGTTGCTGTAACGGCTTGGTTGTAAGAAGTATGAATCAGTCCGTCTTTTGGGTTGACCAAAGCGGGTAGTGCATCCAAATAAGTAGACTTCAGTTTGGTTAAGGAACGATAATCCAAAATCTTTTGGATGATGGGATGCTTGTGCGACAGCTTTTGCAACACATCCTCGCCGGTGGCGTATTGTCCTGTTTTGGTTTTCTTGGCTTTTTCGTCGATTTTCAGTTTCTCAAAAAGGATTTCTCCCAACTGTTTCGGCGATGCGATATTAAAAGGTGTGCCCGCCAACGCATAAATCTCTTCCTCGATTTTCTTTATTTCTTTTCCAAATTCCTCGCTGATTTGCTGCAAATTTTCGGTGTCGATTTTCACTCCGTTGGCCTCCATGCGACTCAGCACAGGCACCAGCGGCATCTCAATCTCGTAAAACAGCTTCTCCACGCCGTTTTCTTTCAGCAAGGGCAACAGTTTTTCATAGAGTTGCAGCGTGATGTCGGCATCCTCGGCGGCATATTCCTTGACCAACTCAATTGGTACTTCGCACATGGTCTTCTGCTGTCGGCCTTTGCCAATCAAATCCTCGATGGGGATAGTGATGTAGTTGAGATAGACCTCAGCGAGGTAATCCATGTTGTGGCGTTGTTCGGGCTCCAAAAGGTAATGCGCCAGCATCGTGTCGAACAATTTGCCCTTTACCGCAACGCCATATTGCGCTAACATGGAGATGTCATATTTCAGGTTCTGCCCGATTTTCAGGATGCTTTCGTTCTCAAACAAAGGCCGCAATAGTTCCAGTTTCTGCTGACATTCCTTGCTTTCGGCAGGCATGGGCAGATACCAAGCCTCGTGCGCCTTGATGGCGAAGGAAAGCCCCACCAACTCAGCGGAATACACATCGATGTTGGTCGTCTCGCTGTCGAAAACGAATTGCTTTTGTTTTGACAAAAGTTCCACCAAAGTCTTGATATCAGTTTCAGTTTCCACCAATTTGTATTCATGCACCACGGTCTTGGCCGAGTCCTTGTCAGAAAATTCCAACAGGTCATTTTCACTTTGGCCGAAAAGGTCAAATTGACCCGAGGCACTTGGTGTTTCGTTGGAAAACAAATCGGGTGACGAAGGCTTGGCTGTGGGTGTTTCCACTTGCGGCGCATTGCTGTGGGACTTCTTGTAGTCTTCCAAAAAGCGTTTGGCGAAGGTCTTGAACTCCAGCTCCTCAAACAAGGCCATCAAGGCGGGCAGGTCGGGTTCTTTGGCTTTCAGTTCTTCCTCATCAAACTCGACAGGCACCTCCAAATTAATGGTTGCCAAAGCCTTCGACATCAAGCCTTGTTCGGCAAAATTGATGACATTTTCCTTTTGCTTGCCTTTCAGCTCGTCGGCATGGGCAATGAGGTTCTCCACGCTGCCATATTGTCCCACCAATTGCGCCGCCGTTTTCTCACCGATGCCTGGAATGCCTGGGATGTTGTCGGCAGCATCACCCCAAAGTCCCAGAATGTCAATCAGTTGCTTAGGTTCTTGGATGCCATATCGTTCACATACCTCTTTCGGTCCCCAAATCTGTGCCGGTTCACCGAATTTGGCGGGTTTGTAAAGCAGGATTTTGTCGGTGACTAATTGCCCGAAGTCTTTGTCGGGTGTCATCATATAGGTGACAAAACCTTGTTGTTCAGCCTTTTTCGACAAAGTGCCAATGACATCGTCAGCCTCATAGCCTTCCACGCCGTAAACTGGAATATTGAAGGCCTCGATGAGCCTTATTATATAGGGTATGGAGTCGCGGAGGTCGTCGGGCATCTTCTCACGATTGGCCTTGTATTCGCTGTATTCGGCCTGTCGTTGGGCAGTACCGGCCACATCGAAAGCCACACCGATGTGAGAGGGTTTCTCGTTTTTCAGAATCTCGTAAAGCGAATTCAAAAAGCCCATCACCGCCGAGGTGTTGACCCCTTTCGAGTTCATCCGAGGGTTCTTGTTCATGGCAAAGAAAGCCCTGTAAATCAAGGCGTAAGCATCCAAAAGGAAGAGTTTTTTCTCTGAGGTTTCCATAGTGTTGTTTTTATGGGGTAAAAATACGAAGTTTTGAAATACCACAGATGGGATTTTTTCTAATAAAATAACCAAAGCATTTGTAGTAATAGGAATTCTATGGGCTTTTGGTTGTCTTTTTTTAGCAAATATATTTGCACATAAAGTGTTTGAGAAAGATGTTTTCGTGTGACATCTTTACGGGGTAAAAAGATCCCTCACAAAACCTATTTCAGCCAAAGCCTCAAAACAGGGTTGTCGATAATGTATCCTTTCACCGTCAGTTCCATCAACTACATCTAATTTTCATATTACACAAGTTTGTGTAACACAAGTTTGTGTAATTTATAAAATATTGACAACCAGTTTTATACTTGCAAAAAATGAGATAAATATGGCGGTTTAGTTCTATTCTGGAAAGAAAAACAAGCTCGTTTGTTCATTGCCCTAAATGTATCAAAAAACCGAAAAAATATGCAGTTATAAAAAAAAGTCGTACCTTTGCCGCCGAAAACGAGTATTTTTTATTCACTAAAAATTGAAAACTATGCAAGAAATTTTGAATGAAATCGTTCCGATTATCGCTGAAAAACTCGGCGTGGATCCTTCGGAAGTTACCATGGAAGCCAGCTTCACCAACGACCTTGGCGCTGACTCATTAGACACTGTCGAACTGATGATGGAATTTGAAAAGAATTTCAACCTTTCCATTCCGGACGACCAACAAGAAAGCATTGTGACTGTTGGCGACGTTGTGAAACTCATCGAAAAGATGCGTGCCGAAAACAATTGATTTTTAATTAAATAAATCATTTATGGAATCGAAACGAGTTGTCGTCACTGGTCTGGGTGCCATCACCCCTATCGGAAATACCCTCAAGGATTTTTGGGAAGGTTTGGTGAAGGGCAAAAACGGAGCCTGTGAGATTACCCGTTTCGATTCTACTTTATTCAAGACCCATTTCGCCTGCGAGGTGAAAGGGTACAACCCCGACGATTTTTTCGACAAGAAGACAGCCCGCAAGTACGACTTGTTCGCCCAATTCGGCATCGTGGCCGCTGACGAAGCCATCGCCGACTCAGGCATTACGCCCGAAAACACCGACTTCGAGGATGTGGGTGTACTCATGACTTCGGGCATCGGTGGTGTCAACCATTTCTTCAACGAGATGAAGGAATACTTCCAAGGCGACGGCACACCGCGCTTCAGTCCTTTCCTCATCACCAAGATGATTGCCAACATGCCAGGCGGCGTCATCTCCATCAAATATGGTTTCCGTGGGCCCAACTTCGCCACCGTGTCGGCTTGCGCTTCTTCGGCACATGCCATCATGGAGGCCTTCAACTACATCCGCTACGGAAAGAGCAAAGTCATCGTCGCGGGCGGGGCAGGAGCGGCCATCGGCGAATGCGGTATCGGCGGCTTCAACTCCATGAAAGCCCTCTCGACGCGCAACGACGATTTCATGACAGCTTCGCGTCCCTTCGACCTCAATCGCGACGGTTTCGTCATGGGTGAAGGTGCAGGTAGTCTTGTGTTGGAGGAATACGAACACGCTAAGGCGCGTGGCGCGAAGATTTACGCCGAAATCGTGGGTGGCGGTGCTTCTGCTGATGCTTACCACATCACGGCTCCGCATCCCGAAGGTAAGGGCGGCATCCTCAGCATGAAACGTGCCTTGGCAGATGCCGAAATCCAACCGGAAGTCATCGAACACATCAACACGCACGGTACTTCGACACCTGCGGGTGACGTGGCTGAGCCTATCGCTATTAAAGAGGTGTTTGGCGAACATGCCTACAACATCAGCATCAACTCCACCAAGTCGATGACAGGTCACCTTTTGGGCGGTGCCGGTGCTGTTGAGGCCATTGCCTGTGTGCTGGCCCTTAAGAATGGCATCATTCCGCCTACCATCAACCACTTCGACGACGACCCGCAAATCGACAGCCGCCTCGATTTCACCTTCCACAAGGCCCGCAAGCGCGACATCAATTACGCCCTCACCAACTCCTTCGGTTTCGGCGGACAAAACGCGACCTTGATCTTTAAAAAGTATTGATTTTAATGGCTTTATCCTCTTTTTTGTCCCATCTTAGTCCCGAAGAAAAGAGGCTTTCCGATTATATCCGCAACATTTTTGGTTTCCGGCCTAAGAACATTTCCCTGTACCAGTTGGCTTTCACGCATAAGTCGATGGCGGCGGAGACGGTGGGCAACTACCATATCAGCAACGAGCGCATGGAATACCTTGGCGATGCGGTGTTGAGTACGGCTGTGGCCGATTATCTGTTTCACACCTATCCCACTCAGGCTGAGGGTTTTCTGACGGAAATGCGCTCACGTATCGTCAGCCGTGTCTCGCTTAACAAGTTGTCGCAAAAGTTAGGGTTCGACGATTATATCATACACGCTCCCGATATGGGCAACAATGCCCGTTCGATGGGGGGCAACGCTTTTGAGGCCCTCATGGGTGCCATCTATCTCGACCGTGGCTTCGACTTTGCCAAACGTGTGATTATTGAGCGTATCATCAAAGTCCACATTGACATTGACGAGTTGCAGCATACCGATGTCAACTTCAAGAGCAAGCTGTTGGAGTGGTCGCAAAAGAAGAAAAAGACCACTGTTTTCAAACAATTAGAAGAGGTAGGCGAGGGGCATAAGAAACAGTTCCACGTGCAGATTTTCATTGACGGAAAACCTTACGCCGACGCTTACGACCGTTCCATCCGTGGTGCCGAGCAGTTGGCAGCTGAGAAAACTTATCAAACTCTATTTGAAGAGAACTAATTAATCCTTGTAAAAGCAAGCCGTGCATGTCATTCCGTGTGAAGGTTTGTGTGCAGGGAAAAGGAATCTATGCACGGCGGTTCAATAAATGGACGGCCTGCTCTTTATAGATTCCATCCCCAGCAATCCTCTGTTAGGAATGACATAAAGAGCAGTCCTGCAGTGTACTTCGGTATGACATACTTTCTGAAGCCTACAAAAGTCAAGCATTATTTAAAAAATGTAGTAATTTTGCGGCATGAATCCCAAAGACAGAAAAATCAAAATCGCCTCGTTTGAAGGCACTACCGTCATCGGCATCAATTCCGGCATGGTCGATTACAAACTCGCGTGGAACATCAACAAAAAGCTCTCCCTCGACCTCATCAAATATGACGATCTCATTTTCGAGGGTGCGCCCTTCTCCTTTTTCTATTACACCGCAGGCGAAAACTACAATGTGTACAATCTGGTCTCCCTCGTGTGCAAGGACAGGGTGCTATATCCTTTTTCGCCGCGCCTCGATTATTTGTTGCTCATTCAGAACACTTTATCGCCCGAGCGGCAAATCGCCATCATGCGCAGCCTTCGCGAAATCGACGGCATAGGTCACGCTTTCCTTTTGGAGAAAGACAAGAACCTAAGGATGGTACTTGAAACCATCGCCGACTGCGAGCAACAAATGATCAACAAGAAAAAGAAGCTGAACGACATCAACGAAATCCGTAAACAACTGCGCGAGAAAGAAGCCCAAGAGGTTGAACTCAGAAGTGTTTACAAATAGCTTGTTTCCAGATAATTATCCTAATCTTTGATGATAATTTCGATTTGGTTTTCTTCCGTGACGAAGGAAGAAATGCCGTCGCCAATGCCAAGCGTGAAACGGTTTTTGCCAGTTTTTATGTCATCGTTGACTACTGTAAACAAGTGGCCGTTGTAAGTCTCATGGGCAGGAATTACGGTGATGTCCTTGTAAAAACAATAGCTGAAATCGTTGCTCAAAAGGTATTGCGCTTTGATACACATGTCGAACTCAGGATGATGAAAGTCAATGGCTTGACTGTAAGGATTGTAGATGGAAAAATCGACATGAATGGTATCGCCATGATGGAAGACAGGAATTTCGGATACATCGCGGTTCGTGATGTGCAACGCCGTCACCAAGCGGTTGGCCGACTGGAAATGCTCTGTTATAAACCCATGAAATTCAACGCCATTGATTTGATACGCTTTGGATAGCTTGTGCGAAGGGGAACACACGAAAACGCGCTTGCCAATCCAGTCTTTGTCAAAATGCCAAAGGTCGTATTGCGTCATACGGTCATAATAGCTTTGCAAGGTGGAGCTTTCCTTGCCTGTGAAATAATGATACAAAGCCGGTTGCTGGAACGAGCCGCGAAACACCACAGGATTTTCTTTTGTCACTTGTTCAATGGCTTTGTAATACGTCTCTTTGCCGTGATAACCAAAACGATCAACCAAAGGAGTCAGCAGGAGAATCCTGAAAGCGATAACCAAGAGAATTGAAGGTAGGACAAAATGTTTGATGTATTTCCTTAACTTCTCGTCAATCAATGCTTTGCGGTAAACCAACACAACTATAGGAATAACACAAACGATAGTCCAATGCGGCTCCACATGTCCCCGGAAGGCCATCAACCAGAAGAAGAAAAAGAAGCCGATAAGGATGAAATACAACCCACGTTCGAAGATTTGTTTTTCAGCGAGGGTTGCACTGCCCGCATCTGTTCGGGTCGCCCTTTCAGGGCTCTGTGAGTTCCTATTCTTAATTAATACATACACCACCGCCCCGAAAGTAAACGGATTGAAAATCAGCAGCTGATTAGGCAAATACTCCAAGAAATAACTCCAACGAAACGGCTCACTACGTCCCGAAAGATGGTATCGGAAACTTGGAAAATCATTGCTGACCTGCCATAAAACGTGCGGTGTCAGCAAGGCCAAAGCCAAAAGGCAAGCCACCCAAAACTTACCATCTTTCAGCAATTTAAGGTTGGACAGAACAATCAGTCCTAAAAACAAAAAAGCGTGATATTTGCTATAAATCATCAGGGCCATCGAAACACCCATCAGTAGGGCTTTCGGCCAAGTTTCTTCCTCCAAATACCGCTGATAAACCAGCAAAAACAAAGCAGAAAACAAAATTAAGCTCGCATCAGGCGTAGTGACAAAGCCATAGATATTGAACATCACGATGGAGCAGGCGAGGGTGAAGAAGAGAAATACATGCTTGGAAGTCGGCCCTTCGACAGGCTCAGGGACCTCAACTGAAGCAGCAGGTCGTTGAGCCTGTCGAAACGCCGTCCCATTAACAATTTTCCATATCACAAAAAGCGACAAGCAAGATGCAATAATCGTAAAAAACCTAACGCTCAATGTGCCCGAAAAGAAAATGCTGCTCAAAAAAGTCATCAACCCCACCATGGGCGGATGGTCAAAATAACCCCAGGCGAGATGTTCACCATACAAGGCATAATAGGCTTCATCCTCTTGAATCTCTGTAAAAATGCCCTGCAACAGGTTGACAACAAACCAAATGAAAAGGCCACAACAAAGGCAGAATTTCCAATTAAATTTGTCCTTTGTCATGGCCGTTTTCGTTTTCGTTCGGTTTGTAGAGACGTAGCGCGCTACGTCTCTACCAGACCAAACCGTTGAATTAACCCACGTGAATGTTATCCTTCACTAATTTCAAAATCTTCTTCGTGTCGTTGCCGAGGTCCTTGCGGAGGTTGGCATCCTTGAAATCGGAGAGGAATTTGATCATGTAGTCGACAATGGCGTCGGAGAACACACCCTTGGCGGTGTAGATCTCACGGTCCTTGTCGAGTTCCTTGGCGGCGGCCACGCAGCTGTCGGGCAGTTGTTCGAGGCTTTCTTGCAATTGCTTGTTCTTCTCGTCGTGGATATTGACCCCGAGGCCGACGTAGGTCTTTTCGGCAATCTCAAGCGCATCGGGCATCTCAAAGCCGTGACGGGCAGCGGCGCAGAGGGCGGCCATCAGCAGGTACATGTCGGCGCAGCCGTCGGAAGCACGCCATTCGAAGGTCTGCTTCTCGCTGAAGTCCTTGTTCGACTTCTTTTCCAGCGGGTTGGCGCTGGCTGACATATCCTTGCCATTGCTAATCCAGCCCAACGGCACGCGCACCAAGGCGCTGCGGTTGCTGTAAGACCAGCACAGTGAAGTCGGAGCTTCCTGATGAGGCACCAAACGCAGGAATGACAGCGGGTTGGGGTTACCAAAGGCAGGCAACGAGGTACCAGCTACCATGTAGCCAGCGATGGCCTTCTTGGCGTAGTCGGTCAGTTCGCCGTTCTTCACCATCACGCTCTTGCCGTCCTTCGTGAACTTGCAGTGGACGTGCATACCCGAGCCGGCCTTGCCCACAGTGATCTTCGGGGCAAAGGTCAGGGTGACGCCATATTCGTAAGCCAGTTGGCGCATGATCCATTTGGCGACTACCAGTTGGTCGGCGGCGTCCTCGATGTTGGTGGGCAGGAACTCGATTTCGTTTTGCTCGTAGATCTTGCCGTCGTAGGTGAAGTTACCCACTTCGGAGTGACCGTACTTGATTAAACCACCGGCTTGGGCGATGAGGCGCATGGCCTCGACGCGGTACTCGGTGAACTTGTTGAACGGGGCGCTCTCGTGGTAGCCCTTTTGGTCGGGCACCTCGTAAATCTCTTCGTCATCGGCGATGATGTAATACTCCAACTCGCCCATGGTCTCCATGCAGAGGCCCGTGGTCTTCTTGAACACTTCATGCGCCTTGTGCAAGATGTGCTCGGGTGAGCTTTCGAAGGGCTCGCCGTCGCGGTTGTAGAAGGAGCAGAGGATGTCCAAGGTCGGCACCTCGGTGAAGGGGTTGCGGAAGGCCGTCTTGTACTTCGGCACCACATAGAGGTCGCTCTTTCCGGCTTCGATGAAGGGGAAGAGGCTCGAACCATCGACGCGCTCACCAGCGGTGAGAATGTTTTCGAGATGCTCCAAGCTGTGAATCACGAAGTTGAGGGTCTTCAGCTTGCCGTCCCAGCCACAATAGTGGAAGTTGACGAATTCGATTTGGTTTTCCTCGCAATAACGGATGATGTCGGCGCGAGTGAACTCTGCTGCAGGCTTCTGAAGGTACTGCACCAGACGATTGGGGTTCATGGCAATTCTTTGGTCCATTACGATTTTGTTATTTAAAGATTTAATAATGCTATTTAAAGATTTTGCGCAAAGATAGTGAATATTCCGTCATAAAAGGTCCAAAAGAAAAAATATTGTAGTTTTTTCCCGTATTAAAAGATTTATTTCTACTTTTGCAACGATAAAACGTCAAAATAACAATTTAAACCATGAAAAAATCCATTTTATTCGCACTGTTGTTTTGCTCGACTTGGGTAAATGCACAAACACTTCTTGAAAGAATTGTGGATTCTGTTTCGATAAAGGAACGTCATGAATTCATCTTGTCGAAATTGGATTCGGCTTTTATCTTTGACAATGACAAGTTGGAGTTTGTCCGCCCTTTTGAGCCAGAAAATTGTGTCGTTTATGATACCTATAACTGCCATAAGGGTCCGGGGGGGAATTATTTCTACTATGAAGAATCCCTTGTTGACACTAACTTGTTCACCAAGAATTATTTTGTGAGCGGAAAGTTTTTGGCAGACTGGGTCAAACTAGTAGAACAAGGGAAGGCTGGAATAAGAGTGAATGATTCATTTGTTTTTGATACTGTAAATGACAAGGCGTATTCTTGTGTTAAGAGATATCCTCGACTTTCCAAGATTCACCATGTTTCCCATGATTTAGACACGATTCTCCATATTTCTCATGATTTAGACACGTTTTTTTGCAAGTTTGGATACCCGATACGTGAGCTTGATCATAATTATGAAGAAATTCTCGGTAAATTATTTAAAGCCGATGTGATAGATTTTGTGTTTTGTTTTCCTACTTTTTTTGGAAAGGCAGATTGGGACTTTTCAAAAGACTATGTTTTTTGGAGTCCTGGCTATTATTTTGCCATGAAAGGAGACAAATTCTTTTACATTGATACCCAAGAAAAAAAGATATATCCCATGGAAGAGGTCGTGGAAAACCATTGGGATTGGATAACGAACGTGATTGAAAAACAAGAATAAAACCAAGCATTATGGCACTAAAAGACTGGATGATTGCCTTCAACAACGCCAAGACGATGGAGTCGAACGGCGAGCAAGGCCCGGAATTGATTGAGGAATACGAGCGCGTGTTGTCCAAACTGGGCGAAGGGCCTTTCACTGAGGCCGAGGAACATGTGCGGGAGGAGGTGCGCCGCAATTTGAAAGAGTTGTATTCTCTCAATGGGGATGAGGAGAAAGCGAAGGAATATTCCGAATTTTGTTGAAATTTTCGGAATTGAACTCCGAATTTTCACGCTTTCTCAATAGATTTTCCCCGACCAGAGTTGTTCAAAGAACTGCTTGACAGGCCAAATTTCCACTTCCTTGAACAAACGCGGATTGGGGTCAAGCGAAGCCACGATCATACGCACATCGGGATGTTCCTCCTTGAAGGCTTTCAGGCCGTGCAAGTGCCGTGATTGCACCTCGTCTGTCGATTTGATTTCAATGCCTACTTCGGCATCGCCCAATACCACATCTACCTCATAGTCATTATAAGTATGCCAATACGACAGTTTTTCCAACTTGCCATGATAACCTAAATAAGCGATAATCTCTTGAACAACAAGATGTTCAAAAGCATGTCCGAAATCCGTCGAACCAGGTTGTAAGTTTCGGCGCCCCAACAGATAATTGGGAATGGAGACATCGAAATAATAAAACCGAGGTGCCTGCCGAACTTTGCGTTTCACGACCTTGGAATAAGCTGGCACCATATAACCAATCAAGGTTTCCTCCAAGATGGAAAAATAGGCCGCGACCGTTTTGGAATCGATGCCACAATCTTGTGCGATATTGCTGTAATTCACCATCTCACCATCGGTCAAAGCGGCGGCTTCCAAAAATCGTGTGAAAGTGGAAAGGTTTCGCACCAAAGCCTCCGCCTTGATTTCCTCTCGAAGATAGACCGCGACGTATGCCTGTACCATTGACCAGTATTTGTCTGCCTTGGCCAAATAATGCCTCGGAATCATGCCTTGGTTGACAGCCTTAATCAAGTCGAAATCAGGAATTTCCGCACTTACTAAAGGATAAAGGTTGGTTTGCATGGCCCGACCGCCAAGCATATTGGCTCCACCCCGCCGTAGTTTTCGGGCACTCGAACCACTGAGGATGAAACGGATGCCTTTTCTCACGATGAGCCATTGCACCTCATTCAAAAGTATTGGGAGCGACTGCACCTCGTCGATGATGACCAAAGTGCCGCTCTCGCACATTTCCAAATCCTGACGCAGCAACGAAGGATTGCGTTGCAGTCGCTCAAAGGTGTTGCTTTCAAGCAAGTCGTAAAAACGGGCATCGGGGAACAATTGCAACAACAAGGTAGTTTTCCCGGTTTGTCTCGCCCCGAACAAAAAGGTGTTGTCCTCAATAAGAGTTTCTGCTGTCAAAAAACGCTCTATCATGGCCATAGATTTTGCTGCAAAAATAGTAAAATTCGGAATACTACTCCGAATTTTATTGAAATTTTCGGAATTGAACTCCGAAAATTCTCTATTTGTGCGTAAATCAGCGGAATCTCGATTTTTTAGCACATTCCGCTGATTTACGATTATTATTTATTTGATTCCTAATTCTTCGGGTAGCTCTGGTGTGGCAGAGTCGTTCTGAGCGACGAAATGACTGACTTCAGTTCCTTTGGTATATACATATTGTAGATTCTTGCCAAGGACTAAAGAAAAACAACGGTCTAGATATTATTATCCATGATGAGCCTGTAGCAATCAATGGTCCAGTTGCTCGATGCTCCGCCATGTGTGAGTAGCCCTTTCTTCAGGTTAATATCGAAGAGGATTTGTCCTAAGGAAATGATGTATTTGGTCATGGTGAGTGATTATGTTGCTGCGAAGATAAACAATATTTTGAAGTTACATTACATGGTGTAGCATAAATCTATGAAATCAATGATTAGAGAATAATGAAGTTGTTTGTAAACCCAATTCATGGATTGTCGCACCAACCAAAGAGAGCTGTGATAATGGAAAAACGTCATTTTGTGTATACTTATCGTAATTAAGTGTATTTTTGCAGGCAATAAATTACAGTTAACAAATTATGAAACAGATTAAAGTATTCTGTCTCTTGCTGATTGCTCTTGTGATAAGCTTCGTTTGCCGCGCTAAAGTTGCTGATAGTTCAAATTGCTACACCCGCGCTCAAGTGGATAGTATTGTGGCTATAGAAGTACAACGACAGGTGGAATCGGTAGTGAAAGCTGAAATGATTCGGCAGGTAGACAAAGAGCTTATTGAATTGAAAGTTGATAGAGCGGCGAATGAAAAACTAGGTACATATATTACGGAGCAGAATAATCATTTGACAATGCATGATTTCTTCATGGGTGGAATTATCACTTTCTTAGTCGCAATTGTAGGTGTTGTGATTCCGTTGATTATGAATCATAATAGTAAAGAGAGGCTGCAAAAATTAGAAAACAGAATTAATGATATTGCTGAAAAAGTTCAGGATGCTAAACAAGATGCAGAAAAGTCAGCACGTAAATCAAAGTTTTCACAATTCTTATCTCAAGCATGGAACGAGAAGGATTTCAACAAGCAAATTGATTTAGTTTCCAAATTGATTAAAGAATATCCAGAAAAAGATTTTGTATCAGAATCTTATTTTGCTCGAGGCACATTTTATGGAAACAATGGAGACTATGACAAATCTATTATTGATTTAACAGAAGCAATAAATAGAAATCCTGACGATGCCGAAGCTCACTATAATCGTGGGCTTTCTTATGGCTATAAAGGTGATGATGACAAGGCTATAGAAGATTATACTGAGGCGATTAGAATCAATTCGAACTATGCTGATGCGTACAATAATCGTGGGATTTCTTATGCTAATAAAAAGGAATATAATAATTCCATAAAGGATTTTACCGAGGCAATTAGAATCAAACCGAACGCCAAAGCATACTATAATCGTGGACTTTCTTATTCCAAAATAGGCGATTATGATATGGCTATAGTGGATTTTACAAAGGCGATAAGAATCAAACCAGACTATGCTGATGCATACAATGATTGGGCATGGGCTTTATGTAGCCAGAAAAAATACGAAGAAGCTTTACCTTTGATAAACAAAGCAATTGAATTGGATGCAGATGACAGCAATTTTTATGACACCAGGTGTGTGGTAAATAAGGGTTTAGGGAAAAAAGAAGATGCTCTAAATGATGCTAAGAAAGGACTAAAAATCGCCAAAAGAAAAAGTGAAACAAAAATGCTTTCGGAATTGGAGAAAAAGATAAAGGACTTGGAAAACAATGGAGACTGAATTCATGTTTATCTTTTCAACATATTAAAATAAGCATCCAAAAGTTTCTGCGCGCCTGTGTACGCACTTATTCGTTGCCCGCACACATTGCTCTCGACCAAGGGTAGGAGGTCGGCGACGAGAGCTATCGGCAGAAGAGAAGAAAAAATACTAAGAGACAGGCATTATTATGAGGGTCGGGAGATAAGGTATAGCTTTGAAGACAAAGAATAAAAAGTATCTTCTTGACACTATATTACAAATAAGGTTATATCAAAACCACGGCAGTTATATCTTCAATCTAGAGTTATAGTTGCTGTTATTGTAATGATTTTCTAATATATAAGGTGTAAGGCGTTTTTCTAAGTTGGTTTGGGGTATTCAATGCCAACTTTGATGGAAAAACAAGAAAAAATAATTCATTAATTGCCCTTTATTGAAAAAATAGTATTTTTGCAGCGATTGTTCGGGGGAAAATCCGAGCAGTTGAAGGCAATTTGTGCTTGTATCCTGAAATACGAAATCTGGAAAATTTTGGAAAATGGATGCAAGATGCGAGTTGACCTGCCTAAATTGTATTCAAACAGTTTTTCTGTTGATACATATAGGCTAGGTGAACAGTATCTGTTTTATTTCCAAGGGTGTTTTCCAGAGCCTGTATTTCTAGAATAGGTACATTTCAAGTTTCCTAGCCTTCTTGTATGATGTTGTGCCGAATCGGGGGAGCTATAGGCAAAGTATAAAACTAAGAAAGAAATGATTTCTATTTCAAGATTTACCAAATCATTTATTGCAATCATTATTGCTGGAGTAGTCCTGACCTTTTTCTCTTGCTCAAAGTCAGATCAAGAGAAAGCTGCTTGTCTATTAAAAGAACATGCTAAAACGATAATAGCCGATTATGAATCCTTTGAAATTATTCAAATAGATACGATTAGAGAGGTGTATTCTGATGTTTATGATGAGAAGGAGTTGAGGGATATATCTTTTATGTATTACTATTATTTGGATAGTATAAATAGTATGAAGTCAATCATTTCGGAGTTAAACGATTATATAGATGAAAACATTCCTGTTTTAGAAGACTTGGTCAGACGATCTAATAGCGCTTCTTGGCGATACTTGTCATCTTTTTCAGGAAGTAGTTATTATAACCATCTAACTGCTGAAAACGACTATATAAGCATTAAAGAGAGTGGGATGCGTTTAGCCAAAGAGTTGGATAAAGCTGATGCTATGCGTAAAAGTTTACAACAATCCGTTAGTAATTGCGATGATACATTATTAGTTTTGCAACAACGAACTACAGATTACTATTACAATTACAAACCAAAATATCTTGGGCGTGGGACTACCGTAAAATGTAGGTATAGAGCTGAAAATGCAAATATGAAACTTATCACGTATAAAGCCGTGTTTAATGAAGACATTTCAGCGTTGGTGGCAATCAAGGACGTAACGGTTGACGATAATCAAAGTATAAAGGCTTTTGTTGATGGTTTTATCAATTAAAAACAATCACTATGCAATAAACCATATCACTATGAAGAAGATACTGTTAATTAGTTCATTTTTAATGCTGATAAGCTACATTTCAGCATATTGTCAAAACATAAGTAATGTTCCTACTCCTAAAAAAGAAACTATGAATGCGGTTGGATGGAGTACTACTTATGACATTAACGACAAAAATTGGGTGGCTTGGGGATTACGGACACCAATACTCGAAAAACGAGAAGTTAGAAATGGTGTAAATAAGGATGGCATACCTTTCAATTATTACTGGGGGTCTTTCTATTTGTGTAATAATTCTATCATAATCACGGTAAAATATAAAACTTTCTATGAACGCGAAATAGTTCACTTCCTGTTCGATTATGGTTGGGATTCGAAAAAAGGCGAGAATTGCTATAGAAAAGTTAAAGATGCAGTTTTTTCACATTATGGCAACAATGCATCTTATGCATATAGTAATGATGAGGATTTGGTTAATTGGGTAAAAGAAGAATTGAAAAACAAAACTTCAGAAATAGCACCTATTCAGGTTATGGTCACAGAAAATAATGGATTCGGATATTATTACCCTATGATTACTTATGACCTATATCCTTATTCTGAGAAAGAAATAACAAATTGTAAAAAAGTGCTATTTTCAAGACCTGAAGACAAAAGAGTAACTGAAACAGAGCGACTTGATGTTTATCCAACGCCCATCAATAGCAACAAAACTATTAAAGACTATATTGATTGGAAATTGGCCAACACCCAAGGATATTATTGCCCAAAAAAATCTGCTTGGGCAGATGTTGAGTTTATGATAGAGACAGATGGCTCGGTAAGCAATTTGATAATTGACGGAGCCGAATTTCGTGTTGGGACCAGGGATTATAAGCAGTGTTTGGATGTTGAAAAAGACCTTAAAGGTTTTAATAATTGGGTTGCTGGAATAATTAATTCCATCACATTTAATCCTGGAAAACTTAACGGCAATCCTGTTCGAACGTTCTGCAAGTTTGAGATAAACTATAAAAACAATAATATAAGAGAGTTCAGAGGGGTCAATATAGTATATAATGGGGAAAAGTATGGTATTATCAATGAAGATGGAAGATTGAACTATAGTTACGTTTTTGATGACCTTATTATTTTGGACAATACTGATTTGGAAGTTATTATAAATGGGAAACATGGGATTTTACAGGATGTACATAAGAAGTCGGGAAATGGTTTTATAGTTCCAATACAATACGACAGTATTATTAGAATATATCAAGGAGAAGGATATTATGGCCTAAAAGACTTCTATTATATTGCAATTAAGGATGGTAGGCGAACAATATATGACAAATGGGAAGAAATGTTTACTCTTGATTACAATATTGATGTCTCTTTATTTGATAGAAGTTCAGAGATGTGGAAAACCCAAAATCTTGGCAATAAAAAACAAGGAATCGTTACTAAAAATGGCAAAGAGGTTCTGGCCTGTGAATTTGAAGGCATAGGATATTATGATTCTAAAGAATGGGCAAAAGACAAAGGATTGGATTTATTCATAGTCAAAAAGGAAGGGAAGTTCGGAATAATTAGGTGGGATCATTCAAGTTTAGGTGATATAGAGAACGGAAGAAATTCAAATCAATATATTCCAATACCAAAAATGTGGTTTGATGACCTTGATATAAAGCACAACAGTTTAATACAAGGTAACAAAGACAACCGTTTTAATTATACATTTTGGGTAAAAATGGATAGGAATGAAGGGTGGGGCTTGGTGAGAATCAATAAAAGTGGATCAGTTGATGTTCTGCTTATGCCAGAGTTCGATAATGTTAATGCGTATAACGAGGTTTCCAAGGGAAATAAAACATATCGTATTATTATTGACGAAAATGAAAAAGCAAAAAAGACTAAAATCAGAAAATAATCACAAGAGTAACAATTTAAAAGAATAATAAAATGAGAACCAATTGCTTACATTTAATCGATTTGAAGGGAACAGCCCTTTTTATCCTGTTTTTTGTTGCAACAGGAACCACGAAATCTTTTTCTCAAATTAGATTTGAAAGTAGCGGAATAGATGCGAAAAATCAGTTTGTCAAAACCATAGGAAAAGGAGATGCTTATTCACTGGTGAAAAGAGGAGAGTATTATGGCATTATGAGGGCTTCTGATTTTGTCGTTCAACCTGAGTTTGAAGAAATTGAGGAAGTAAAATCGTCTTGGAGTTTTACTATGGGCAGCGAGTATAAGGAAGAAGGTGGGGATTATTATACTCCAATCATCGCAAAAAAGAATGGTATGTATGGTGTTATTAGAATTCAAGAGACACTTCCTTATGGCGGAACATATTGCGAGTTTCACGTTGATACAATAATTCCATTTATTGCCGATAGGATTGAATATGCTTTTTATGATGTAAATTTATACAACGGCCATCCGGCACATTGTTTTTATTTTCAAAAGAATGGAAAATGGGGTCTGATGGTATTCAATAACTGGTCGATTCCTGTTGGATGTGTATCTGACGATAAGCCAATACCTGTTTTCTATTATAATAAAAAAGCCCATATGGCTTGTATTCATGGTTTTATTGTTAAAGCGGCAGGAAAGTATGGTATTATTGCAAATCGAACAATCGAAAACAATTCGTACAAAATGGTTCTTAATATGGGTTATGATGACATCCAATATTATAATCCTGATATAGACAATAATTATCTATATATTAAAAAAGACGGGAAATGTAACTGTTTTTTCAACATTGACAAAATAAGTGACGAAGTGGAATTACCTTTTGACGATATTCTTGGAAGGGATAAAAGACATGGGTTATTTGCGGTTAAATTAGATGGAAAATGGGGTTTTGTGAGATATTCATATAATAGCAAATTGGATGATTATCAATATAAATGGGTGATCAATCCCGTTTATGATGAAGTTGAGAATATTGATGAATTGCCAGAAAGCACAACTGTTTGGAAAAAGGGTAAGAAGTATAGGCTTGTTTGGGACTATCACAAACAAAAGTACATTGAACATAAATGTAATTAATGATATTAAAGCGTTAATGTTCAATTATTTATAGAAAATGAAGGGCGGCAGGGTATTATTCCTTATCGTCCTTTTTTATGGGTTGGCTTTCTTGGTTGAGATTCTAATAAAGATATCTTAAAGTTACTTCTTGATCTTGACTGCTATATCCATAATGTTTTGACATCGCGCTATAAACAAAAACACCTCTATACTCAGCGGAATCTATCATTTTTCACCATTTTCCGCTGAGTATAAGCATATTTTTCCCGATTAATTAGCCCGAGTTTTTTCCAAACTTGTCAAATTTTGACGATTTTGGAAAAAACTCAACGATTTTTTTGTACCTTTGCAGACGAATTAAGATGTGAAAAACATGGATAAACTGATAGGTAGAGAGCAGGAAATCAAGCTATTGAAAGAATACACGGCTTCTGGACGGCCAGAGTTTGTGGCCATTTATGGCAGAAGACGTGTCGGAAAGACGTTCCTTGTCAACCAATTGTTTGGTGGGAAGTTGTCGTTTTCCATGACCGGCGTTCTTGATGGCTCCAAGGATGAACAAATGGAAGCATTCGTCGATGTCATGCAGGAATACAGCGGCGAATTGATTGAGAAGCCGAAGACATGGATGGAGGCATTCCGCGTGCTGAAAGCGTTCTTGAAGACGAAAGTGGGGCTGAAGCAACGCTGTATCGTGTTTCTCGATGAACTGCCCTCAATGGACACGCAGCGTTCCGGCTTCGTCAGAGCGTTGGGCTATTTCTGGAACAGTTGGGCATCGCTTCAGGACAACCTGACACTGATTGTATGCGGCTCGGCGACCTCGTGGATGATAAGCCATATCGTGGATGACAAAGGCGGTCTGCACGACCGTATCACCCACGAGATGCATTTGCGCCCTTTCACTTTGCGAGAGGCCGAACGCTATCTGAAAAGCCGTGGATTCAAGTGGGAACGACTGTCAGTAATGCAGGCCTATATGGCTCTCGGCGGCATACCTTATTACTTGGGGCTGCTCAACAAGCAAGAGAGTTTCGCCATGAATATAGACCGCTTGTTCTTCAGCGAGGACGAGGAACTGCGGCGAGAGTACAAACGCCTTTACGGCACGCTGTTCAAGTCGCCCGACTCCTATACGGCCATCGTGTCGGCACTCTCGAAAGTGCGTTCGGGATTGACGCGCAACGAATTGAGAAAAGCCCTCGGCAAAGACTCAAGCGGTTCTTTGAGCAAGAAGTTGGAAGACCTTGTCAACTGCGACATCATTCGCAAATATGTGGTGCGCGAGAAGAATGTCAAGAAGAACTCAGCCATCTTTCAACTAATGGATTTTTACTCGATTTTCTACCTGACGTTTGTTTTGAGGGCTGAGAGAGAGACGGACTATTGGAGCAACCACATCGGGACATCGGAAGTGAACACTTGGCTTGGGCTGAGTTTTGAACGGCTTTGTATGGCTCACGCTGTGCAAATCAAACAGGCATTGCGGCTCGACCGTATCGCCACCAAAGTCTACTCGTGGAGGAGCAAGAGCGCAAAGCCCAAGGCTCAGATTGACATGATTTTAGAACGTGCGGACGGCATCATCAACATCTTTGAGATGAAGTACAGCGATGCGGATTATTCTTTGGACAAAGAGGAAAAAGAGAAGTTGAATAGTAGGATTGCGAAGTTCCGAAAAGAAACTGGAGTCAAAGGGGCACTTTGGCCGACACTTGTGACAACCTATGGCCTGAAAGACGGCATACACTCGGCCACTTTCGTTGCCATATTGACGATGGACGACCTGTTTATGTAAGACAAATCAGCTATTGGAAGGGCTTTAAAATTAGCCTGAGTTTTTTCCAAACTTGACAAATTTTGACGATTTTGGAAAAAACTCAACGCTTCAGCATATTGAAATAAGCATCCAACAATTTCTGAGCCCCAATGTAAGCGCTCATGCGTTGCCCGCGCACATCGCTTTCGACCAATGGTAGGAGGTCGGCGACGAGTTGGTTTTGGTAGAAATCGTTTTTAAGGGCAGCATCCATCGAGTCGTACATCATCTGCACGTCCTGTTGGGCGCGTTTCTTATAAAGGTAGCCGTTGTCGCGGATGGCCTGCACGTGGTCGGCGACCATCTGCCACACCTCGTCGATGTTGAAACCTGTTTGGGCGGAGCAGGTCATTACTTTGGTTTCCTGGCCTGATTCGGGCAAGGGGAAAAGATGCAGTGCATTGCGGCATTCCGCGGCGGCGCGATTGGCACGCATCACGTTGTCGCCATCAGCCTTGTTGACTGCGATGCCGTCGGCCATTTCCATGATGCCGCGCTTGATGCCTTGCAGCTCGTCGCCGGCACCACTGATTAATATAAGGAGGAAGAAATCGACCATGGAATGTACTGCTGTTTCGGATTGGCCCACGCCTACCGTCTCCACGAAAATGGTATCATAACCCGCTGCTTCACAAAGGATGATGGTTTCCCTTGTCTTTCTTGCCACACCGCCCAAAGTGCCAGCTGAAGCCGAAGGACGGATGTAAGCGTTGGGATGCACAGAGAGGCTCTCCATGCGGGTCTTGTCGCCCAGGATACTGCCCTTGGAGCGTTGGCTCGATGGGTCGATGGCTAAAACCGCAAGCTTCTGCCCTTTGTCGCAAAGATGCACGCCCAAAGCCTCGATGAAAGTACTCTTGCCCGCACCCGGCACGCCTGTGATACCCAAACGCAAGGCTTTACCAGCATGAGGCAGACAAGCCGCAATGATTTTTTGCGCCAAATCCTGATGCTTGGGCAGGGCACTCTCCACCAAAGTGATGGCTTTGCTGAGTGCCACGCGGTCGCCCTTGAGGATGCCTTCGACATAGTATTCTAACGGCATAAGCTGCTGCTGGTTGCGTTTCATGCGCTCCAAAGCGTTCGGGTTGACTTGAATGGGACCATCTACACCTTCGGTGACCTTGAGGTTCGATTCCCATTCATGTTCTTGATTTTCAAAGTGTTCGTATTCCATAGCGGGCTGCGGTTTGTTTTTGCAAAGGTAGGGTTTTTTATTTTTATTTGCGTTATTCCAAAAAAAATGCGTAATTTTGTAGT
>JAEEGG010001208.1_pt1 | contig 70757 bp, 59 predicted proteins | sample 9134161 | NCBI WGS metagenome assembly JAEEGG01 (sample SAMN16246543, study PRJNA631951) | gut metagenome | biome: gut microbiome; feature: rumen; material: CR-attached | host: Bos | place: Iran: Karaj | collected 2018-10
ATCAGTGGAGGATAGACGATGCCACTATCATCGGTGCTAACAACACAAGCTATACCACTCCCGCGTTGACCAGTACAAGAAACTATACCTGTGTGGTGACCAACGACTATAACGGATGTATCATTTCACGGACTTCAAATCAAGCTAGGGTCAATGTTTACAATGCTTCTGTGGGAACCCTTTCTTTGGCTGGCACCACTGTTTGCTATGACAAACCTGCCACCTTGACAGTTTCCGCATCAGGTAATAATGGCACTCTCACTTACCAGTGGGCTACTGGCGGCAGTGACATCAGTGGAGCTACAAACAGCAGTTATACCACGCCGAATCTAACGGCTGCGACCGACTACACTGCCTACGTAACCGCCACTATTAACACTCCCGTCACCTGTACCGCTACGGGTAATGTGACCGCCACCGTGAATGTGTATGGACCATACGATGTGTACGACACCGTCAAGGTCTGCAACTGCCAATTCCCATTTTCACTTCCGCTTGGAGAATGGACACCTACTTGGACTAGTGCGACAACTCCCGCAAAGACCCAGGATCACACTTACACTTCTTCCACCGGCTGTGACAGTGTTGTCCACATAACTTTAGAGCTTTGGGATTCTCAAAACGAGACAGCCACCACGTGTAATGTTTCAAATATCAGAAGCAATGAGGTAGGAAGTGCTGGTGCACTCAGCGAACTCGTTGATGTGGAGGGTCATCATTATAAAGTGGTACAAATCGGTAACCAGTGCTGGATGAAGGAGAATCTCCGTGTGAAATCCTTCTCTGACGGACGGGAACTTCGTGCTGTTGACAACGTAAGTTATGGCAATGCGGCCGATATTTATTATTCAAAAAGCGGTTCCATCTCCAGTCGCGGTGTCTGTGAACAAGGCACACCACTTTCACTTGATGAATATCAAACTCGCTACGGCTTGATGTACAACTGGTACACTGCCATGGATAATGCTAATCCGGATTATGACATGCACAATGTGCAAGGTATTTGTCCTACTGGATGGCACCTGCCCGATACAACGGAATGGCAGACTTTGGAGAGAAACATTGGCTTTTTCGGTCAGCACAGCGAGACAGATCATGTCTTTGTGGGCCATGAAGCTATTAAGTTGGTGACTGGTTGTGAATGGGAGGAGTCTAATACACCTGGTTCTCCCGGCGATTATGATGCATTAGGCCGTAATGCCACGCATTTCAGCGCACGCCCTGCAGGATGCTTCTTGGATCATGATGCCAATGTTGAGACTTCTCATGGCACTATCCATTATGATGCCAACACGTTCGCTTATGTGGGCAATTGGGCCTTTTTCTGGAGTTGTACGCGCTACAAAAAAGGCACACACCCTGCCGGAAAGGCCGCCTACAACTACGACATTTCATTTGATAGGGCAGGTATTGCTCGAGATGTAAATGGTGAAGATTATTTGATTGGTCGTTCTGTGCGATGCATCAGAGATGTGTCAACGTTAAAAGTGCGGATTGAAGATGCCATTAACACCTCTGCCACTGAGGCCACTATTACGGCTGATGTTTGGGATTTAGGGAGTACAGCTTGTGATGAGCGTGGCGTATGCTGGAGCACATCTCACAATCCTACGATTGCAGATAATCACACCCAAAATGGGACGGGTGGTGGCACATACACAGCCAACATTACAGGAATGACCGCAGGGACCACTTACTATGTGCGTGCATACGCCCACGATGGTGAAGGTTACGTTTATAGTAATGAAATTACCTTACCGATCACAGCACCTGTAGTGGTCACAACAACTGTTACTAAACAGAGTAATACTAAAGCTACTTTATCTGGAGATATCACTACGCTTGGTGATGTGAGTTGCGTAGCTGGTATCTGTCTTAGCACCAGTGCTAATCCTACCACTGCTGACACGTACCAAAGCATTACAGTTACTTCAACGGGTGAGTATAGCATTGATTTTACTGGGCTTACAGCCGGAGAGACTTATCACTATCGTGCTTATGCTCTTAATACATCTGGCGAATCCTATGGTGCTGATGCAACATTTGTTGCAGCTCCTTGTAATGGTTTGACCACCATTTCAGACGTGGAATCCAACACGTATGAAGTAGCTGTGATTGGCTCACAGTGCTGGACACAACGCAGCATGCATACTACTCATTATGCCAATGGCGATGTCATCACTTGTGGTAGCCCCACTTCTGGAAATACTTATTCTTCCACAACTGGATATTACTATCATCCTTATAATAATCAAAGCACATTGCCCAGTGATGCTGCTACAAGAATCACCGCATGGGGTTATCTCTACAACTGGGCTGCGGTGAACGACAGTCGTGGGATCTGCCCCAGTGGCTGGCATGTGGGCACTCTGACAGACTGGCAAACTTTGGATGATTATGCCAAAAACAACTATGGTTGTAGCAATGGATCGGCGCGTTCGCTCGCAAGTGTTGAAAGTTGGGCATCTGATGGCACCTCGTGTGCCCCTGGCAATAATCCAAGTTCAAATAATGCCTCTGGATTTAATGCATACCCCGCTGGCATATATAATCCAACTAGTGGAGGATATAAATTGACTAAGCAATTTGTGAATTTTTGGACTTCAACAGGCGAATATTTTTCTGCTATTGGTTATAATAATAAAGATTTGTCTATTAGAAATGATACTGGAGATGGTAGTACGAGTATTACGAGACGCTATGCTTTCTCCGTCCGTTGTGTGAAAGACTAAGGAAGTTGAAAACTGAAAACTGAAATTTGAAAATTGAAAATTGATAGGGCTGTCAGGAATGACGGCCCTATTTTATTGGGGTTGGGAGATTTTCCTCAATCAAGGTTTGGGACGAAAAACGAGGCATATTTACAAAAATTACCACAAAATTGCATATAAGTGGATAATTGTTGTATTTTTTCAAACTCAAAAACTCGTACTGAAAAGTGTAAGGTCATCATAAAAGTCGCTCTTTTGGCATTCCTGCTGAACGAGAATTGACCATAAAAGAGAGCCGCCGCTTGCGATGCAAGCGGCGGCTCTCTATCAATTCGTCAGTAAAGAATTACCACGAAAGGCCTATCACGAAACGTATGCTGTTATCAGTCGATACCCAATTGTAAGAGCTCGAACCGTAAGTTAAATAACTGGGATTGAGAATGCAGTTGGCCATCAGGTCATCGGAATCCAAACCATCTTGGTCGTAAAATTTGACATAATATTGGTCGGCATTGTAGCTGAACGTTGTATTGACACCCGTCCATGTATGCGGCAGATCAGATGTGCCTAAGTCTTCCACACTGCTGCTGGTATAAACCACATGGTTGTTGGCATCGTAAATCTTGAAATAGATGTCGGGGTCGCCACCGCCAACGAGACCGGTGTCCCATGAGGAGTTGTTGCCATCCAGCATCGGGATTTTCTCCAAACGCAGCCACGTGATGGTGAAATTAGTAGGCGTATACGGATCAACTCCGCCGCCGCCACCTGCCGGACTGATATAGACGTGTTTGCCTTCTACCTTATAGTCGCCATTCTTGCTGTAGGCATACAGCCTCAATTCATAGTCGCCTGTTTGGTAGCATTTGAAAACTGGTGATTCGGCATACGAGGTCAATAAATCTCCGTTGGGGCCTTCCAGCTCCCACATATAGGAAACGGCATACAGCGACAAGTTTATAGTGGAGAGCTCCACATAATAAACATCATGGTCATAGTCGTACTTGGTGGTAGTGGTGTACGAGAAGTTGACGATGGCCTCTTTGTGGCAGGAGGTCAAAATGACGGCGAGCATGCCGATGAATAAAAGTGTTTTTTTCATGATGGAATGGTTTGATTGTTATTTATTGCGATATTCTTTGGGGGTCTTTTCTCTCTTAAAATGCATCCGGTAGGTGGATCGACTCCAATTAAGATAATCTTCATATTCATCATAATCCTCATAATATTCAGTATAGACCAAATCCATTTCTTTGTGAGAGAAATTTTCAATGTCATAAGTATCCTCTCCAATTACAATCTTCCCATCAACATAAGCCCACTTGCCACTATCAGACATACCGTCTTCATCACAATGATAAAAAACTCCATTTTTTTGGAAGATAAAGTAAATATCCTCCTCAACAGCATTATTATAGTTTTCATTATAACCATAACTGCTTTCGGCCGAAATTTGTGTTAACACGAGCTTCCAAGAACCTATAATATTCTGTTCACTCTCTTTGTTACATGCTGTCAACACAAACATGAGCATCGCTATGCCCAAAAATAAAACTTTTTTCATATTTTAATTATTTGATTATTAAATATTTGATTATTAATTCTCCTTAAAAGTATATCTGGATAATAAGTTTAATGCCCAGTCTGATGCCCGCCGTCCACCCGTTCGAGCTTCGGAACGAACAACGAGGCAAAAATACAAAAAAATTCCCACAAAATTGCAATTACGTGGATAATTGTTGTATTTTTGCAGTCCAATTTGCAAATTCATCTATCATTATGAAAAAAATAAGCGCGATTTTCTTCTTGGCCATTATCGTCATCCTGTCAGTTTCATGCAAACGCGACTGCGTGTGCACCGGCGTACACCCCAGCACCGAAGAGGCCAACGAGACCCACAACTATGGCAAAATGACCAAGGAAGAGTGTCAGGACAAACAGTTCCGCATGAACAAGGACACCGTGTTCGCTACCAACAAAACATGGATTTGCGAACAATAATCCTTACCGCTTTTCCGTCACGTAGTCCACAATCTTGCTTTCCTCTACCCCACGGTAGCCGAAAGCATCGATGATTTCCCCGTCGCGCACCACCAGAAAGGTGGGAAATATTCCATATACCATATCAATCGCCAGCTGCGGACTTATCCGGTAAACCTCATGCTCCCAGCATTGGGTAACGCGCAGGAAATTGCCGCAATGCGCATCGTTTACACCCCATATCCAAAACACCAAATGGTCGGCGGGCAAATGGTTACGTTCGAAAATGTTGTGTACCAACTCGCAACTCTGCTTGCAGTATTTGCAGCCCGCACTCACCACCGGCACAATATAGGTGCCCTTCGCCAGCTGGCAATACACGGTGTCTTTCTGAAACGTCACCGTGTCCTTCGCCTCATCGTAACGGATGTTTTCATAATGCAGATAGACCAGCGAATCCGTCAACGCCTTCTCATACACGGGCGTCGCCACGAGGTCGTTTTTCGAGAAAATCTTATTGTAGATGGCCGTGGGCGGAAACAGCACAAAGGTAGCGATGAAAATAAGCAGTCCGGCCACCACATAGATGATGATTTTGGCGGTTTTTGAATACCACGGGGTGGCTAAAAACAGGTCCTTGAACCGGAACTTCGGTACCTCTTCTTCCTCCTTCTCCTCCGCAGGAAGAATGCACCGCTTCCACTCGTAAATCAGGAGGAAGAAGAGCATCACCGCCACATTTTTAAAGATGGAAACCACCGGCTTCACCTCGATAATGTCGCCGAAACAGTGACAATTGTCGTCGTTGCGGAAAATGGCGGTATAAATCAGGAAAAGGGTGAAGGCGACCATCAGTCCCATGGAAGTCCACCACACCAGTTTGTAGCGCAGTTTCAGCACGAGCATCACGCCTAACAGCATCTCGAAGCCGATGAGCAGCCGGCAGGCGATTTCCGTCAGCACAAATGGAAACAACTGAAAACTATACACATACATTACGAAGGTATCGAGTGAGAGCACTTTCATGACGGCACTCACAATGAAGAAGATACCGAGCAGTATGCGGATGGAATTTTGGGAGATGAGGATGGCTTTTCTCATAACTATGGGTTAAAAGGTGGGAATGGCGCTGATGAGAGTGCGCGTATAATCGGTTTGGGGGTTGCGGTACACTTCGTCGGCATCGTTCATCTCCACGATGACGCCGTTCTGCATCACCGCCATACGGTCTGACATGAACTTGACGACTGAAAGGTCGTGAGAGATAAAGATATAGGTAAACTTGAACTCCTGTTTGAGTTCATTGAGGAGGTTGAGCACCTGCGCCTGCACCGACACGTCGAGGGCCGACACCGACTCATCACAAATGATGAAGCGGGGGTTGACGGCGAGGGCGCGGGCGATGGAGATGCGCTGACGCTGGCCGCCTGAAAACTCGTGCGGGTAGCGATAGAAGTGGCTCTCATTAAGGCCGACACGCTCCAGCAGGGCGATGGCCTTCTCGCGTCGCTCGCGCTGGTTGGCGTACAGGCGATGGAACTGCATCGGCTCCATGATGGTATCGCCCACTGTAAGTCTTTGGTTTAATGATGAATATGGATCTTGTAAAATGATCTGCAAGTCTTTTCTGAACACCCGCATCTGTCGCTGCGACAGCTTCGTGAGGTCTTGTCCCTTGTAGAAAATCCGACCCTCGTCGGGTTCGATGAGCCGCAGCAGGGTGCGTCCCAACGTGGTCTTGCCACACCCCGACTCGCCTACCAGACCTAGCGTTTCGCCCTCGTAGATGTCGAGCGAGATATCTTTCAACGCATACACATACTCGCGTTTGGAGAAAAGATGTTCTTTGCGAAGCGGATATTTTTTGGAGAGATGCTCAAGACGGATGAGCGGCTCGCCCTGATAGAGCAGTTTGTGGCGTTCGGCGCGCTCTTCGGCAGTGACCATGGGAAAGGTTTCGTTGGGGGAAGGAAGTCCGTTGTCGTGGGCTTGCAGGAAGTCGCTGACTGTCGGCAATTTATGGAGTCGCTTGTCAAGCGACGGGCGGCAGGCGATAAGCCCTTGTGTGTAAGGATGTTTCGGATTCTCAAAAATCTCTTTCACCGACCCTTTCTCCACCACTTCGCCATGGAACAGCACGGCCACATCGTCGGCAATCTGGGCCACCACACCGAGGTCGTGGGTGATGAAGATAACGCTGATGTTGTGTTTGGCCTGCAGCCGTTTCAGCAGTTCGAGGATGCCCTTCTGCACGGTGACGTCGAGGGCGGTGGTAGGCTCATCGGCGATGAGGATGTCGGGGTTGCAGCTGAGGGCCATGGCGATCATCACGCGCTGTTTCTGTCCGCCGGAAAGTTCGTGCGGGTATGCGGTGAAGATCTTTTCGGGACGGGGCAGCATCACCTCGCGGAACAGTTCGAGCACCCGCTCGCGGGCCTCTTTTTGGGTGAGGGTGGTGTGCAGCAGGAGGGCCTCCGTGATCTGCTCGCCGCACCGGATAACGGGGTTCAGCGAGGTCATCGGTTCCTGGAAAATCATCGCGATACGGGCGCCGCGCACTTTCCGAAGTTCCTTTTCCGACAAAGCAAACATACTGACATCCTGGTCGTTGCGACTGTCGTGGAAGACAATCTCGCCGCCGACGACGCGCATAATCTTCGGACTGATGAGGCGCATCACCGACAGGGCGGTCACCGACTTGCCGGAGCCCGACTCGCCCACAATGCCCAACGTTTTGCCCTGTGGCAGCTCCAGCGACACGTGGTGCAGAATGTGTTTCCACTCCTCATCATTTTTGAGGTCGAGGGAAAAGTCGCGGATGGTCAGTACGTTAGGGTTCATCTTTAAGTTTTTATAACTCCACTATGGTTACGCCGTAGCCGCCCAATTCAAGAGCTTCATCGGTGAAGCTGATGACATCGCGGCGGCGGGAGAGCTGTTCGCGGACAATTTTTCGGAGGATGCCGTTGCCTTTGCCATGCAGGATGCGCACCTGATGCACGCTCAGCAGAACGGCCTCGTCGATATAGGGTTCCAGCATCGAAACGGCCTCGTCGGCACGGGCACCCCTCAGGTCGAGCGTGGGATTGAAGCTGGCAATTTTCTGGTTCATCAGCTCGCTCAAAGAGCCCGTACCCACGATTTTCATGCCATGCTTCTTCACATCCTTGGCCTCTTTTTTGCTGATTTTGGTGAGTTTTTTGAGTGATGTGCGGAAAGACACCGAATTGAAATCCACCACCACATCCTGTCCATTGATGCTGGACACCTCTCCAACGGTTTGTATATCGACAATAAACACCGAATCTCCAACATGGATTTCTTTGTCTTCGGGTTTCTTTTCGGTTTTGGGTTGGAGCGGTCGGGTATATTTCAGCGGCACGGCGGGTTTCGGTCCCTCGTGTTTCTCAAACTGGTCGATGTCCTCGCGCATCTGTTCCTTGGCCTTCTCAGCTTCCTTACGTATGACACGGGTTTTCACAGGGTCGGCCTTGGCCTCCACAATATCCCGTATCGTCTTTTCAATCAGCTTATTAGCATTATCAATAATGGATGTCGCCTGATTTTTGGCTTTTTGTAAAATCTCCTTGCGATGTTTCTCCAACTCGCCAAATTTCTCCCCATATTCGGTGACCATTTTGGCTAACTGGTCATCGGCGGAGCGCACCATTTTCAGTTTCTCGTCAATTTCGAGTTTGGCGACCTCAATCTCCTGCAATTTCCGTTCATAGTCGATCTGCGCCGTGCCCGACTTAGCGATGGCATTGTTGATAATAGACTGTGGGAAGCCGATTTTCTGGGCGATTTCGTAGGTGAACGAGCTGCCCGGGTTGCCCACTTTCAGCAGGTAGAGCGGACGCAGCTGTTGCGTATCAAACAGCATAGCCCCGTTCACCGAGGCGGGATGCGTGTCGGGGAACAGCTTGAGGTTTCCGTAGTGGGTGGTCACCACGCCAAAGGCACCGCTCTCGTAAAATTCCTCCAACACGGCCTCAGCCATCGCCGCACCCAACGTGGGCTCCGTTCCCGAACCGAACTCATCAATCAGAAACAGAGAGCCTTCGTTCAGATTCTCCAGCATCACCTTCAGATTGCGGAGGTGGGAGCTATAGGTACTCAAGTCGTTCTCTATCGACTGCTCATCGCCCATATCAATAAAGAAATCGGTAAAGATACCCATCTCCGACTGCTCGTCGGCGGGAATGAGCATTCCGCATTGCAACATATATTGCAGCAATCCTATCGTTTTGAGACACACCGATTTACCGCCTGCATTCGGTCCTGAGATGATAAGGATGCGCTGGTCGTGGTGCAGTTTCACCGTCAGCCGCTCGACCTCTTTTCCTAACGTCTTGAATTTGAGGAAAAGAAGAGGGTGAAATGCCTTATGAAGATGGAGAAGAGGAGCGGTTTCGAGATGGGGCATGCCCGCGCCGAGGTCGATGGCGAAGAGGGCTTTGGCGCGCACGAAGTCGATATGACCGACAAGGTCGTGGTAGCTGCGGAGGTTGGGGATGGAGGTGCGGATTTCGTCGGTGAGCTGGGTGAGGATGCGGATGAGCTCGCGTTTCTCAGCATTGATGAGGTCGCGCAGTTCGTTGTTGGCGGCGAACACCTCGGTAGGCTCGATGAAGACGGTCTGTCCGGTAGCCGACTCGTCGTGGATGAACCCTTGGAGGCGGCGTTTGAACTGCGCCTGCACGGGGATGCAGAGTCGTCCGTCGCGGATGGTCATCTCGGCATCCTCCTTGGCGATACCGTCCTGTTTGGCCTGCACCAGCAGTTTGCGGATGCGGTGGTCGGCATCGTTGGAGATGCGGATGATGGCGCTCTTGATGCGCCGCAGTTCCGGGGAAGCGTCGTCGCGGAGGTTGCCTTTGGGGTCGAGGATGCGGTTGATGGAGGCGAGCAGCTCCTTTTCGAGCAGCACTTCCTCGCAGCAGTGCCACAGGTGCGGGTACTTGCCGTCGTCGTGGCGGGCGCGGAAATAAACCACCATATTCACCACCGTTTGGAGCAACGCCCGCAAATCGGCCAGCTCGTCAAGCTCGATGAAGGTGCCGTCGATGGCAATGCGCGATAGCACCGGCAGCAGGTCGTGGCACTCTTGCAACGGGAAAGGATCATCGAGCAGGATAAGTTGTTTGAACTCATTGGTTTCCAGTAGATTATTCTCCACCTCCATTCTATCCACACCACACTGCATAGCCTCCACCTCACGGCGGCCCATGGCGCTGACACAACGGGCGGCGAGGAGCTGGCGAATCTGGTCGAAACCGATTTTTTCTTCAAAAGTGGCTGGATAAAACACGGTAAAATTCAGTTAAAAGAGTCCTCTATTTTCCGTGTGCAAAGGTATAACATTTTTTCCATTCCATGTCACTGGAATGAGCACTCTTCCCATCGTGATTTCACTTTCCTTTTTTGCACGTTCCCGTATGCGCTTTCGTCATGGCCCGCCCGATGCTCGCCATCTCCTTGCGCAGGGATTGGGGCTCCATCACCTCCACACAATCGCCCATGGTCAGCAGCTCTTGACGGAAGTCGAAGGTGAGACGTAAGAAATAGGTGAACACCGAGTACTTGTCGGTGCATTCCACCTCCTTTTGCGAGTGGTGGATCGGCAGCGTGCGCAGGTAATGCGCCTGCTGTGCCGCAACTTTCAGCTTGATGGGCTGCGGCTCTTCATCGCCCACAATAATGCCGAAGCAAGTGGAGAAGAACTCCTCTGCACAGAAATCCTTCGGCAGCTCAAACTGGTTGAATTCAATGTCAACATTCTGCATACGGTCCAGCGCGTAAATTTTCAACTTTCCGTTCCCATATTTGCCCAGCAGATACCAGCGGCGTTTGAACACCTTCAGTGCGTAGGGCTCCACGTTGAAATAGTGCGATACCTTTCCCCCCATCCAGAATGGGCGGTAATCGAACATGATGGTGCAGTTGTCGCGCATGGCCTCAAGGATGGTGGAAAGGAACTCTCCGCCCGACGGGTTCGGCTCCAGCAGGATGCGGTCTTTCAGCTGCGCGCTCTCGTTGATGCGGTTGTTGACCGCCAGCGTTTCCAGCAGCCACCGGCGGAACGCCGACGTGTCGGTGAGACTGCCCCGTTCCGCAATATAGTATGTGTTGGTGCTCTTGTGGCAGGCGATCTCCACCCCGAAAAGCTCCCACACGTCGTTGCGGTGGCGCATAAAGGTGCGCCAGTTGTACTCGTCTCCCTTTGACAGGAGTTCGTTCTTCTTCCATTTTTCAGCCAAATCGTGGAAGGTGATGCCTGCGGAACCGGCCTGATAGATGGTGTCCACAAGCCACACATAGCGGGATAATAATTGCTTGCTCATCGTTTTCAAAATTTACGCGGCAAATATAGGATTTTTCTATGACAAAACATGTCATACTATACTATGACACATTTTGTCATATCTGTACCCTAATTTTGCAGCGTTCAAAAATCATCAGACTATGAAAAAAGAAAGAGAAACCATGTTACAGACATTGAGTTTTCTTGCCTTGAGAATGGAAAATTCCGGTAGTAAATTGATTAACGCCATTGTTCCGGGGGTGCTGGCGCCCTTGGATCCCGCCATCATGCGAGAAAGCCGTCATCGTTTCAGTGAATCCGAGCCAGAATTCACGCAAATTGAAATTAAAGATGTGCTGAAGCGTGTGAAAACGGTAGCCGCCCATTTTGGCATCACACTTGAGCAGACCCTGCTGTTTTCTGCTGCGTTCAACCAGCAACTTCAGGACAATTCTTTCGACTGGAATGACATGCGCCGCTTGTACGATGTGAAAAGCATGGTGATGCTCCCGCTGAAAAAAGAATTCGACCTGTTGGTGAGAGACCTGTATTTTGTCCCTTCATCCCGACACCACCGCTCTTCCGAATACGATATCAACCCGAACCTGATGGAGTCATTGATGGAGGGGAAAACATTCAAGAAAAGCGATTTAGTGGATGCCAATTACGACCGCTACAGATTCGTAAGGGAAGTGTCAGACCTGATTGAAAGCCGCAGCAATGAGGAGTTCAAAACAAGGGCTCTCTTCGAGAAGGTCATTTTTTTGGAGGAGCAGCACGAAGACCTCAAATTTGTACAAAACATTCAGAAACTGAACATTGACATTGCCGAAAGGACTTTGTTGTACGAGATTTGCGACGATTTCCTTTCGGGTGGCGAGACCGGAATCAGTTGTACGTTGAAAGACATGTATGACAATCCGAGTATCCGTTTCCGCATCGCAAGGGAATTAAAAGACGAGAAGCACATTCTGCAAAAAATGGAGTATGTCGAGCTTCTTCCCGACACCATGTTTTCCGACAGTCACATCAACCTCACCGAGAAGGGAAAGAAGATTTTTTTGGAGGATGATTTCGACCTTTTCGACGTCACGAAAAGAAAAAACCAGAACTTGATCTATCCCGACAAGATTGCGGAGAAGCCGATGTTTTACGACAAGGAACTGGAGCGTCAGCTGGATTTGTTCCGTCAGAACCTGGAGGCAGAAAAGTTCAATGATTTGCAGAAGCGCATGGCCGACAACGCGCTTCCCAAAGGTGTGATTGCACTTTTCCACGGGCTGCCCGGCACCGGCAAGACCGAGACGGCGATGCAGATTGCCAAGGCCACGGGGCGTGCCATCTGCCATGTGGACATCAGCGCGGCCAAGACCTGCTGGTACGGCGAAAGCCAGAAGCTGGTGAAACGGATTTTCACCGATTATGCCCGCTTGTGCGAAACGGAGAAACTGAAACCGATTTTGCTCTTCAACGAAGCCGACGCGCTCTTCAGCAACCGCCAGAACATCAGCAACACCAGCGGCTCCTCCAGTGTGGCACAAACTGAAAACGCCATCCAGAACATCATTCTGGAGGAGATGGAGAAGCTCGACGGCATCATGATTGCCACCACCAACATGATCGACAACCTCGACAGTGCCTTTGCGCGCCGTTTCCTGTTCAAGATCAAGTTCGGCCAGCCGACGGTGGAGGCCAAGAAAGCCATCTGGCACACCAAACTGGCATGGCTGGGCGAAGAGGATTGTGGCAAGCTGGCCGCCAAGTTCGACTTCTCCGGCGGCGAGATCGACAACATCGTGCGCAAGGTGATGATGGAGGAGGTGCTCAACGGCACCCGTCCCGACCTGGCCGGCATCGAGGAGCTTTGCCGCTACGAAAAAATCGACGGCAAGAAAGAGGGAGGCATCGGATTCAAGACAAAGGAGAAATAGCCCTTACCGTTTTCATTTCTGTAACATGGTGAAAGTGGTTGTCGCAAAATTTGCGACAACCACTTTTATTCTGCCTGCTCGTAATAGTACGAGTAGTCAATGCCTTTCATAAAGATTTCGCGGTCATCGATGCGGTCGGTGAGGGACTGTTTCAGCAAGGATCGGATTTTGGTACTGTCCAAGTGGCTCTCAATCATGGCGTTCAGGTAGTCGTTCTTGTTGATTTTGCTCCAATCCACGCACAGTCCCAACCGTTTTTTGAAGATGAGGTCGAGCCAGATGCGGGTGCTGCGGCCGTTGCCTTCCATAAAGGGGTGAGCCACGTTCATCTCCACGTACTTATCCACAATCTCGTCGAACGTGGTTTCCGGCATCTTTTCAATGGTTTTCAAATTTTCGGGCAGGTATTCCGCCAAGCAAAACAGGGTATTGCCCTTTGAAATGGTTTTGGTGCGAATCTGTCCGGCGAAGTCGTACAACCCACCAAAGATGTAAGCGTGGATCTGTTGCAGGGCTTTCACCGTTCCCACGTCCTTGTCGGCCACCAGGTTGCTCTCGATTAATGTATATGCTTTTTTCTTGCTCCTGCCATCGATGGTGTTGTCGCTGTAGGTGAACCAGTCGAGGAAATCGGTTGCTTTAGTGTTGGGGAAAATTTTAGCAAGCATCTCCACCCCGTTAGTATCAAGCACATCTGTTGTGCGTTTCTTCCCATCGGGGGCTGTCAATTTCAACTGGTGAGTGACACTAACCAGTTCGTTCTCTTTCCGTTTTAGCTTGGTTTTCAAATATTTCCAGTAATTTCGATTCTTGTTGTAGTCAGATTCATCATTGATGGCAGCAACAATATCCACAACCGAGAACCACCATTTGGCGTTCTCTTCGTCCCAGACGGCCCTGACCTCGTGGTCTTTGTAAAAGCGGATAGAGGTTTTCATACCAATTTTAATTAACAGCTTGCTTTCCCCAATGGGAGTGCAAATATACGATTTTCTTCTGGAATGACAACACGCAAAAAAATGCGTATTGACGATTCTCCTCTTCTAATTTTTCAGTTTTCCGTTTTCAATTTGTCATGCCGATCAGATTCACCACCACCTTCACCATCACATCCTTCTCTTCGGGACGGCTTTCGGCTATCATCAGTGTGAGGGCGACGAGGGTGCCGTCGGCGATGCGTTTCGAGCCGTCGGGGTTGTAGAGAATCCGGTTGTTGTTGAGGAACCACAGGAACAGCGTGGCGGCGATGCGCTTGTTGCCGTCGCTGAACGAATGGTTTTTCGTGACCAAGTAGAGCAGCATCGCCGCCTTCTCCTCCACGCTGGGATATAACTCGATACCGTCAAACGTCTGGTAGATCTGCCCCATGCTGCTTTTGAAAGAGCCGTCCTTCTCGTGCCCGAACAATGCGGAGCCGCCGAACTTGTCGCGCAGTCGCCCGATCGCCTGCATGGCATTCTCGTAAGTAGCGTGAAAGTGCTCCTTTTGGGTGGTTTTGCCTATAGTCAACCGTTCATAATCGTAGTTGTCGAGGGTGTCGAGAGCGAAGGTGTAGTCTGCCACCACGTCAAGGAGATCCCGGGTCTGGTAGTTGACAGTGTCGTTGTTATTGATCATACGGCGTAGATTTTAAAGTAAAAACAGAATGTCACCGCGATTGGCAACCATCTGTTTAATCAATTTTTAACTATTGCGCGGCAAAAGTAGAACATTTTTTCCAAACAGCAAAAGAACAACAATGATTTTTCAAAACAGGAACCGACCTATGTCACGTTCTGTCATACCTGTGCCCTAATTTTGCGGCAGAATTAAAATCAATCATTCATCAAAAATGAAAAAATATGGAAAAACAACAATTAAACGATTATCTACTGAGCAAACAACTCAGGATAGAAGCTTTCAAAGAATTATCTCGTAGTTACCCGCTGACGGAGGAAATGATGCTCGCTTTTCAAAACGAATTAGATTGGACGAAAGTGTCTGCCAACAACAGTATTCCTTGGTGTGCCGAGAAAATCGAGCGGTGGAAAGACCGTATTGACTGGAATGTCTTCTCACACAATGTGGACTGGGGAATTTTAACACCCAATAACATTGAACGGTTTAAGGACTATTGGGACTGGGTAGAACTCACCATGCGATTAACCTTGTCTTGCGAACTGATAGATCTGTATATCGACCGTTGGGAATGGTGGGTGATGCATGCCCCAAAGAGTGAACATATAGTGGCTGTCGATTCTTCGGAAGAAGCGGTGTCTCCCATGGATTTCCTATTGCGGTATTATCAGCACATTCCCTTTGAGATTCTGCAATACAAATCGGAATTTTGGGGTGAGCTGGTCGAGGAAGAAAAGAGGAATATTGTAAAAGAGTGGAACGCGGAACATACTCGGCATGAATGTGGATAAGGGGTATTATGTGATTTTACTGGACAGAACAATAAGACATATTGCACCAACAAATAACAGTTGCGCCCGACACGTATCAGGGATAATGAATATGAACGATTACTATTTTTACGTTGCCCCAGACGAAGAAGGTTTGGGATGGGAATTCACGATTAGCGACTTGATCGAGAGTGAATTCGAAGCAAGCCCTGACAATTTTCCAGACAAGTCGGCAAAAATCGAGTTCTTGAAAGAATTGATTGCGGACGTTGAGGAGTGTGTTGCGAAGGTGGAGAGGGAGGGGGAAATTGTTGTCTGAGACTATGATGGTGGATGGGATATTTTTGTAGTTTTGCGGAGTGAAAAAAACAAATCGAATATGGAATTAAAAGCTATTTCAGAATTGAATGAGTACACGTTTGTTGTTCCTTATCAACAGCGAGGTTACAAATGGACATCGGATAATATCAAAGTTCTTCTTGATGACTTCAAGGATTTTCTCAACAATAAAGAGAAAAAAATGTATTGCCTACAGCCAATAGCAGTTGTTCCAATCAATGAAAATGAGAAGAGGTATGAAGTTATTGATGGGCAACAACGACTAACAACATTGTATCTTCTATGGATGTATTTATTTGGTAAACAAATATATCGATTTGTTTTTGATAGAGATGAGAAAAATGAACGACAAACATTTCTAAATGACATTTCGAAAATTAAAGAGGAAAATGACAGAAAGATAGATTATTTTTATATTTCACGTGCATATCTCACTATCAAAGAATGGTTTCGTGATCGTGATACATTTGAACTACTGAAGGACGAAAGCGAAAGGTGTGTGTTAGGCGAATCAGAAACCATTGATAATGTAAAAGATCAATTCAGGGAATTACTAAACGCACAAAAAGACCAGAAATCCATTCAAGTATTATGGTGCAAGGTTGATTCCTGTGTAGAACACGAGTCTTTTCGCAACATAAATAGCGGTAAAATTCAACTGAGCAACAGCGACTTGATAAAAGCATTGCTGCTAAATAACACTAATGGTTTTGAAAATCGCCAGCAAATAGCAGCACAATTTGAGTTGATGGAACGACAATTGGCAGAAAACCGTTTCTGGTATATGCTACAGCAAAAGGATGTTGAACCATTGAAAGGACAGTCTCGCATTGACTTGTTGTTCAATATAGTTGCGGATGTCAAACCCGAAGACTATCAGATAGACTCCAGAAAATCATTTTCTAAATTCTCAAAATATGCAGTGGCAGAATTGGCGAAAATGTGGAAAAATGTACGAGAGAAATACCAACGATTTAGAGATTTGTTTGATGATCCTTATACCTTTCATTATGTCGGGTTCTTAACATATTGTGGTAAAAATCTAAATGACATATTATGTAAATATGCTGACAGTAAAAAACAGTATTTCAAAGACTACTTGAAGGGTTCGATAAAAAGAAGGCTGATACATGAATCACTTGATGAGTATTCTTTCGAAGACCCAAAAGATGCATTGCGAAAATTGTTTGTACTGCATAATATAGAAACACTTTTATGCAGATATGAAGATCTAAAAGAAAAAAAAGGCTTGAAATTCTCGTATGAGAATTTCCCATTTGAGCTCCTCTATTCACATACATGGAACATAGAACACATAGCCTCTAATACCGACAACAACTTGAAAAAGGAAAGTGATAGACGAGATTGGATTGAAAGTATTGAGGCTGATTTTACATCCATGATTCGTAATAAAAGCCTCCCAAAAAGGCTTCAAACAGAATTAGGAATTTTAAAATCTAAGGCGACAGACAGTAACAATCCTATAACGACTATTAAGGCATTAAACATTTTGGAGAAAATACTTAGTGATAATAACAATGACAATGAATTCGAAAAATTAAAATCGGAGGCTAAATTAGATTTAGGAAATAAAGAGAACTTCGACAAACTATATAAGTATGTTGTTAAAGTAGTTGATGACAATCCAATTAGTGAAGAAGATAAAAATGGCATAGGAAATTTAGTCTTGTTGGATGAACACACGAACAAGAGTTTTCACAATTCCTTGTTCCCTCGCAAACGCAGGATTGTGATAATGGCAAGCGGATTGAGAAATGACAAAGACACCGAAAAAGATGTTGAATCCCTCTATATTCCAATTTGCACACAGCAGGTTTACACAAAATCTTACAATAAACAAAGCACTGTGAATTTGAATTGCTGGGGGCAGGAAGATTACGATGCATATTATTCTGATATGCAGGAAAAATTAAAAGACTATTTCACATCAAAACAAGGAGAACAATAAAATGGGAACACAATCGGAAACTGTATTGAAATCATTCCAGACAGAATTTTTAGACAAAAAACAAAACATTATAATTCCTCTATTGCAACGCGATTATGTGCAAGGAGGAAGATTGGATGTGATTGATCCTTTTCTGAATAAACTGATTGATGCAATCAGCAAAGAACAAACTCAGATAAACTTGGAATATATATATGGGTACAATACCGAAAATGGTTTTGTGCCTATTGATGGTCAACAACGCCTTATAACCCTATGGCTGTTGCATCTCTATATTTATGCCAACAACAACGAACCACTTCCTATTGAATTAAAATTCGAATTTCGAGAATTTGCAGACAATTTTTGTACACAATTAAGGGAAAATCTTTGTGACATTCTAAATCCAAAACAAAATTCGCAGAAAGGGTCAAGGGATGGCACTTCGAATGGGAAAGATACTGAGTCTGTTACATTGGAAGAAACAATCAAGGACTGTAAATGGTTCGTAGCTGGCTGGTTGTTAGACACAACGGTTCGCAACATACTAAAAACTTTGCAATTGATTGACGATAAAAAGAACTTGATTCCAGACGATCCCCATACAGAAAATATCACTTTTGATTTTCTTGATATGAAAGACAAAGGGCTTGATGATGATGTTTATGTAAAAATGAACGGGCGTGGAAGACCATTGACATATTTTGAGAATCTTAAATCGTGGATGGATGAATTCATAGAGAATATTTATGGAAAAAATAACGAATTTACCAAGGATTGGAAAACAAGAATTGATAATGAATGGACCGATTTATTTTGGCAGAATCGTAATAAAAAGGATAAACATCCTGAAGAAATTGACGATGAACAAATTCGATTCTTTTATAGCATGTTGCTGTTGTACTGGAAAAAGAATGAAAATGCATTCTTGACAAATTCAAAGATTGCAACAGAAAAAACGACAAAATCCAATTATATCTCATTTCTCAATGAATGGGAAAAGGAAGGTGGCAAATTATCTGAAAAATCAACAATTGAAGACATTCAAAAAAAGACATTTTCCTTATTACTAAATGGGAAAAAGATGCTCCCTCTATATTGGATTGAGGAAACTGAAATGTTCAACAAGGAAGTATTTCAATTTATCAATAATAGTCTGGAATCCTTGAAAGAAAATGAAAATTATGTCAACGAATTACCAGAAAGAATTGTCGATATACTAGATTTCGAAAAAGAACAAACCATTTTATACCAAATAGCATTTAACGAAGCCACTTATGCAAAAACATTACCATTGCTTTATTCCTTAATTAAGACACCAGAGAGATATAAAAATGAATCACTCTATAAATGGATAAGATTATGGAGAAACTTGGTGCTTAATTCTGACATAACGGCTGAAAACATTAAAAATGCTTGCGAAACCATTGAAATAGTCTCAAACAAAGTAGATGCTGATAATTTATATCAAGTGGTCACTGAACTGCAATGGAAAAAAGGATCTGCTTTTTCGGAAGAGCAATTCAAAGAAGAAGTCGCCAAAGCAAAAATGATAGTTGAAAATCCATTATGGGAAAACGAATTTGTTAGAGCTGAAAGTTATCCCTATTTGCTAGGAAAAATATGGATCTTATTCCAAAACAATAATGTCACCACTTTGGGAACCTTCAAAGCAAGATACAATCTCTTATGTTCTCTTATTGACAATAAGGAAGATAAATACCACTTAGTGAAAGTTCTTTTATCCAGATATCAGTATGATAAACCCCATACAAAACTAGAACTTAAAAGATCACCCGAGAAATGGAAAAAATTAATAACCAAAGATTTATCACAATGTTTTATAAATACTGAAAAGGATGAAATTGCTGATTCCAAATTAAAATATGTGGAATATCTAACAAAGACAATGTTGCTAAATAAAAGAGCTGAGCAAAATGAGTTGAATCTGAAATCTTATGGAGACAAAGTTGTTTTGTTTGGGAAGCCCAGTGCTACATGGCGTAGTTATAACAATATTATATTGGACAAAATGCATTGTGATAATCTGTTATTGCAAAAATATCCGTCGGACTGGAGTTTAAAGATTGATAATAAAAATATTTATATTGGTGAGCATATTGATTTCCGATACAGCAATGTTAATAAATTCAGATGGCATACTAATGGATATATCTATTTAATGATTGAGCAAGATAAGTACTGGCCTCGTCCCAATCCAAAACAAATAAAAGACCTGACAGAAGAGGATAAATATTATTGCTTCAAAGTCGCTGATTATGATGACACTGCATTTGCTAAGCGTCTTGCCCTCCTTATTGTCCAACAACAAGCCGATGAAAACGAAACGATCGAACAAAAATGATGTTACATTGCGTCACCGCCCTCCACCCACTTTCCCACCGCTATGGCTAAAAGACGCACGGATGCTGACGGACGCAAGCGATGCGTCTCTACATTGCCTCTCACCCTTTTCCAAAAAATCCGCGTTTCCTGCGGGGTGAAAACCTTGTTTTTTTTTGCCCGAACACCTACGGCATTTGAGTTTTACACCTTTTGTATTACACCTTTTGCGTAATTTTGGGAAATTTGTGTGTATCAAGGGGTTCGGCAAGGTATGGCACGGCAGCGAGTGTGAAAAATGCCACCGACGGCAACGCCTGTCCCACCTGGTCGTGTAAGTTCTCTCCCGTAATCCTTCCACTGGCAAAGAGCAACGAAAGTGTTTTGCGAAAAAAATATGTAGTTGGTATTAAATTTTTATGTATTTTTGCCATCCGATTCCGAAATTACATAAAAATGAAAGTGGATTATATCAACAGGAAAATAGAACAGGTGGTTCGAGAAGCATCTAACTACTACTCAGTTATATCGGTCACGGGGCCGAGGCAATCGGGAAAAAGCACGCTGTTGAAGCATCTTTTCCCTGATTATAAAGAATTCAGCATGAAGGATGTGCATATCCGTGATTATGCCATGAACGATCCGGTGGCGTTTCTCCAGCAAACCACTGACGGCATGTTTATTGACGAAGTGCAAAAGGCCCCTGTTCTGATGGAATATATACAAGGTATCGTGGATCATCATCCAGAGAGGCGCTTTCTGTTGACAGGCAGTTCCAACTTCGAGATGATGCGCGACCTTTCGGAGTCGCTGGCCGGCAGGGCGGGGGTGTTCGAACTCATGCCGATGTCGCTGTCGGAGACAGTGGCCCAACGAACCAAGCGAGACCTCTCCCAGCAAATCTTTGAAGGGCTTTACCCTGCGGTGATTGCCGGCAAGAATACGGCAAAATTCTTCTATCCATCATACGTCAAAACCTATCTGGAAAAAGATGTCAGGGATTTGCTGAATGTCCAAAACCAGATGCAATTTTTGCGTTTCATAAAGCTGTGTGCCGCCCGCATCGGCTCTTTGTTCAATGCTTCGGAATTGGCAGCGGAGGTTGGAGTGGATTCCAAAACCATCAGCCGATGGCTTTCGGTATTGCAGGCGTCTTATCTGGTCACGTTGCTGCCGCCATATTACGAAAACATCTCCAAAAGGTTGGTCAAAAGTCCGAAACTTTACTTCAACGACACAGGATTGGCATGTTATCTGTTGGATATTGAGTCACCCAAACAGCTTGAAAGGGACAAGATGCGAGGACCTCTGTTTGAAAATATGGTGGTGATGGAAATGATGAAACATCGCTACAATCAGGGAAAAGACGGTGGCGTGTTCTTTTATCGCGACTCCAATCAGAACGAGGTGGATGTTTTGCTGAAGCAGGAGGGGGAAATCACGGCCGTAGAAATAAAGTCGTCGATGACGTATCATCCATCCTTTGAGAAATCCTTACGGCAATTGCAAGACTGGATTAAAACACCGGTAACGAAAAGGGTGGTTGTTTACGCTGGAGAATTTGAAAACAATAGTTTAGATGTTAAACTGCTGAACTATAATGGTTTGAATGAATTGTTTTGAAGCCAACTGGCACACAGAGTCACAATATCACCTTCCATTGGAAGTGCATCATGGCCAAACCTGCTAGATGCCCCTCGTCGTTCACCATTTTCAGTTTCCCATTTTCAGTTTTCCATTTTCAATTTAGTATGCCGCACTTTGTCATACCCGCGCCGTACTTTTGCCACCGAAAAAACTTGTACCTTTGCCGCCCGAAAATGCCGGCATCAAAAAGACTCGTATGAAAAACTTCGCAGCCATCGATTTCGAGACCGCCAACGGACAGCGCAGCAGCGTGTGCAGCGTCGGCGTGGTGGTCGTACGCAACGGCGTCGTCACCGACACCTTCTACAGCCTCATCCATCCCGTGCCTAACTACTACGCGCGGTTCTGTCAGGAAGTGCACGGCCTTTCTCGTGAAGACACCGACAGCGCCCCGTCTTTCCCGGAAGTGTGGAGACAAATCGCCCCGCGCATCGCCGGACTGACCCTCGTGGCACACAACAGCCCCTTCGACGAGGGTTGCCTCAAAGCCGTGTTCCAAACCTACCAAATGGAGTATCCCGGCTACCGGTTCCGCTGCACCTGCCGTGCCGCACGCCGGCACTTCGGGAAACAACTGCCCAACCACCAGCTGCACACCGTGTCGAAAGCTTGCGGCTTCGATCTGGAAAACCACCACCACGCTCTCGCCGATGCCGAGGCCTGCGCCCACATCGCGTTGAAATTGCTGTAATGTTCGCTACTTCTTTTCCGGCTTGTCGGCCGTGCGCTTGACGGCGGTTTCAAGGGTGGATTGTTCGATGATTTTGGTCATATCCACGCCCGTGGCGTCGGCTACGGTGTCCATCGTCTGCTTGATGACCGTCGGCACCTGTCCGGAAATTTGAGCGATGCCGTCGCCGCTGCTGCCGTAGATGCGTACATCGTTGATGGAACTGATGGGCTCGGCCACGGAGCGGGCTATTTCGGGCAGTTTCTCGATCACCATCTGTGCCTTGGCTGCGTCGCCATACTCTTTGAAGGCGTCGGCTTTCTTCCGCATGGCCTCGGCTTCAGCCAGACCTTTCTTTTCGATGGCGGCGGCTTCTGCGATACCCTTTTGCTCAATGGCGTAGGCTTCGGCATCCGCGATTTTCTTCTTACCGATGGCTTCCTGCTCCATGCGAAACTGTTCGGCTTCTGCCTGCGCTTTCACGGCGCGGGCGCGCTGTTCGGCTTCGTACGCCTCCGCTTCGGCCTTGCGCTTGCGCTGCTCCAGTTCGGCGGCAGCGGAAATCTCGAGGTTGTACTTCTCGGCGTCGGCCTTCTTCTGCACCTCCGCCTCCAATTTATTCTGTTGAATCTTAACCTGTTCCGACGTGAGCTCCTGCTCCTTGCGGGCCTTTTCTGTCTCGGCTTCCACGGCGGCTGCATTGATCTCCTTCTGCCGCTCCTGTGTCAGCAGCGCCTTGGTGGCCTCGGCATTCACCGTCTTCTCGTTCACGGTCTTCTGCTGTTCCTGCTTCTGGATTTCGTAGGCGGCGTCGGCCTTTGCCTTCTGCGTGTCCTCGATGACCTTCAGGTTGGCCTTCTTCACCGCCAGTTCATTGTTCTTTTCGGCGATGATGGTCTCGTTGAGGACGCGGGCGTCGTTGGCCTCCTTGGCGGCTTCCGACTCGGCAATGGCGATGTCGCGTTCGGCTTGTGCCTTGGTGATGGCGGCCTCCTTGCGGATCTTGAAGGTGTTGTCGGCACCGAGGTTCTTGATAAGTCCTTCGTTGTCAGTAATGTTCTGGATGTTGCAGGAGATGATTTCGATACCGAGTTTCGCCATGTCGGGGGTCGCTTTCTTGGCGATTTGGTCTGAAAAGCCGTCACGGTCGATGTTCAGTGACTTGAGGTCGAGGGTGCCGATGATTTCACGCATGTTGCCTTCGAGAGAGTCCTTGACTTGGAGGGCGATGTCCTTTTCGGTCATATTGAGGAAGTTCTTGGCGGCGAGGCGGATTCCGTCGGGGTTGTTGATGACGCGGATTTTCGCCACGGCATCCACCATTACGGAGATGAAGTCGTTGGTGGGGACGGGTGTGGAGGTCTTGATGTCGACGGAGGTTTGTCCGAGGAACACCTTATCCACCCGTTCCAGGCCGGGGATGCGCAGACCACCCTTACCGATCAGGATGCGGGGCTGGCGTGAAAGGCCGGAGATGATGAAGGCGTCTTTCGGGGGGGCTTTCACATAGCAGATGGCCAAAAAGACGATGATAACAATAAGACAAAAAACGACAAGTGAAATGATGGCTTCTAATGACATAGCTTTAAGGATTTTATGGTTAAACGAAAATTGAACTTCCGAAAATCGGGTTGCAAAGATACGGTATTTCCCGAAAAAAAACAATTCCTCACAATGTTGTATTTTCGTCTTTCCGTCTCCCCATCTTCACCACCAGTCTTCCGTTCTCGTTCAGCAGCGTGAAGACGAACGCGCCCCACAGCATCAGGGGGAAAAGAAGCCACAGCGCCGACATGAACCAGAAATCTCTCACCGTGTAGAGCCGGCCTCTGTCGGGCCTGTCGGGAAGGTACCGCACAGTCACGGGACGGTAGGCGAGCTGTGTGGGCTGCATTGTCTCCGTGACGTACTCTTTCATACCGATATAATAATGCAACTCCATCTCCGCCTCGTAGTGCTGGGCATCCTCGGGATTTTTGCAAATGAGGATGCCGTGGGTGAACTCACTGCGGTGATAGGTCACCCCCCGCTGGAGGAAATACAACCCAACGAGGACGGCAAGTCCCGTAAGGAAGAGGGTTAATCGGTTGAAGGTCATTGTTATAGAAGAATCTTGCTATTCTTCAATCTGCGCCACTTTCTTGCGGATGACGAGCTCTTCCGCCACGTCGTCGTAATCCACCACGAGCGTTTCAGCCGCGGCCTCGCCGTTTTGCAGGATCTCTTCCGCAAGCAGGTCCTCCACATGCTTCTGGATGGCCCGTTTCAGCGGACGGGCACCGTAGTTGGCGTCCCACCCTTCGCGGGCGAGGAAGTCGATGGCCTCGTCGGTGATACTCACGTTCAGTCCCATGCTGCCGACACGCTCCAGCAACTTCTTCAGTTCCAGACGGATAATCTTCTTCACGTCCTCTTCATTGATGCTGTTGAAGAAGATGGTGTCGTCGATACGGTTGAGGAATTCCGGCGGGAACTGGTTCTTGAGGGCGGTCTCGAGGATCTTCTGCGTCTTCTTGTCCTTGCCGGCGGCGGTGGCGGTGGTGCTGAACCCCACATCCTGCCCGAAGTCCTTCAGCTCTCTCGAACCGACGTTGGAGGTCATGATGATGATGGTGTTCTTGAAATCGACCTTGCGGCCCATGCCGTCGGTGAGGATACCATCGTCAAATACTTGAAGCAGAACGTTATAGACATCTTTGTGCGCCTTTTCGATTTCGTCCAAAAGCACGATGGAGTAGGGTTTGCGGCGGATTTTCTCGGTCAGCTGGCCGCCCTCTTCGTAGCCCACGTAGCCTGGAGGCGCACCGATGAGGCGGGAGATGGTGTGTTTCTCCATGTATTCGCTCATGTCCACGCGCACCATCGCGTCAGGGGAGTCGAAAAGGTAGGTGGCGAGCACCTTGGCAAGGTAGGTTTTGCCCACGCCGGTGGGTCCGAGGAAGATGAAGGTGCCGATGGGCTTGTTCGGGTCCTTGAGTCCGGCGCGGTTGCGGCGGATGGACTTGGCAATCTTGATGATGGCCTCGTCCTGCCCGATGACGCTGCCTTTCAGCTCGTCGGCCATGCGGAGCAGCTTCTCGCCCTCGCTCTTGGCCACGCGCTGCACGGGCACACCCGTCATCATCGCAATCACTTCGGCCACATGCTCTTCCGTCACTTCGGTGCGGTCGGCTTCGTCGTTGCTTTCCCACTCCTGCTTGATCCGTTCCAGTTCGGCCTCCGCCTCCTTGATCTGGTCGCGGTACTCGGCGGCGGCGTTGTAGAGCCGGTCTTTCAGTGCCAGCTCCTTCTTGGCCTGGAGGTCGGCGATTTTGTGCTCCGCTTCGAGGAACGCCGGCGGCACATGCACGTTCTGGATGTGGACGCGGGAGCCGGCCTCGTCCAAAGCGTCGATGGCTTTGTCGGGCAGACAGCGGTCGGTGATGTAGCGGGTGGAGAGGGCCACGCACGCCTGGATGGCCTCGTCGCTGTAGCGGACGTTGTGGTGGTCTTCGTATTTGTCCTTGATGTTGTTCAGGATTTCGATGGTCTCCTCGGGGGTGGTGGGTTCGAGGAGGATTTTCTGGAAGCGGCGTTCCAGCGCGCCGTCCTTTTCGATGTACTGGCGGTACTCGTCGAGGGTGGTGGCGCCGATGCACTGCAGTTCGCCGCGGGCGAGGGCGGGTTTGAACATGTTGGAGGCGTCGAGGCTGCCGGGGGAGGAGCCGGCGCCCACCATGGTGTGCAGCTCGTCGATGAAGAGGATGACGTCGGGGTTCTTGGCCAACTCGTTGATGATGTTCTGCATGCGCTCCTCGAACTGGCCGCGGAACTTCGTGCCGGCCACCACGGAGGTCATGTCGAGGGCGATGATGCGCTTGTTGAGCAGGGTGCGCGACACCTTCCCCTCTTTGATGCGGATGGCGAGGCCTTCGGCAAGGGCCGACTTGCCCACGCCCGGTTCGCCGATCAGCACGGGGTTGTTCTTCTTGCGCCGTGACAGGATCTGGGCGATGCGTTCCAGCTCCTTCTCGCGGCCCACGATGGGGTCGAGCCGACCCTCTTCGGCGTACTTGGTGAGGTCCTTCCCGAAGCTGTCGAGGATGGGGGTGTCGCTCTTCTTGCCGCCTTTGGCTCCGCCTTTCGACTGGAAGCGGCGGCTGTCGCGGTCGTCGTCCTCCTCTTCGTCCTCCTCGAAACCGGAGTAGCGGGAGCGGGGACCGATGTCGAGGCGGTCGTTCTTCAGCTTGCGGAGGAAGGAGTCGTAGGTGACGCCCATCCGGTTGAGCATGCTTTTCACCACGTTGTCGTTGGTGCTGGGGCTGTCCTTAAGCAACACTAACACAAAATGTTGCGGTTCCACCAGCGGACTGAGGAGGTTCTTGGCGTGGAGGGCGGCCACACGCAGCAGGTTCTGCACCGACTGTGCGTACGGCAGGTCGGGACTGGCCACGGCGTCGTTGTCGGCATCGGCGAACATCGACTCGAGGTCGAACTGCATCTTGCCGAGGTCGATGCCGTAGCTGGCCAGCAGCTGCTTGGTGAAGCTCTCCTCCTGGTAGCGGAGGATGGCGTCGAAAATATGCTCGATCTGGATTTTCGGGAAATTGTACTGGAGGGCGATCTGCTTGGCGCTTTCCAGCACGGTGTTGAACTCTTCGGAGTAACTGCTCATTGGGTATGATTAAGGTTAATGGAATCGGTGTAATATCGGACGGCAAAAGTACTGATAATTTTTGTAATTCAGGTGCGGGCCGGAAGGTTTTATTTCTTTCCGTTTTTTGCATTGTCAATTTTCAAAATAGGGTCTTTTGTTCTCAATTTATTCGTACCTTTGCCACGGCAATTTTGCGCTGGAGTTTTCCAGCGGGATTTGCTGCATAATGACCGCGAAGGAATGATGGACATATCTATAAAAATTCCTGACGGACAAAATGTTAGTATGATAGCCGGAGCGGGTCACGTCGTTCTGGTCGGTCCCGGGTTCGGAACTTCCGAAAACGGGAAGTCGGTGGAGTATGCGCTGCCCGGAACGGAGGTCCACTGGTTCCCGATACGGGCCACGTACCATCGGGCGCAGCAGGTTTACGACCGGCTGGCGGCTCTCAACGAGGGACGTTACGAGCTGTACCTCCCGTTGCTGTACCACATTGACGGCGACGACGGGAAATCCGGCACGGCGGAGCCGCACGTCCGGATGGAACCGTTGGACAAGGGACTGCTGTTCATGCGCTCGTCGCTAAGTGTTTTCCGTGAACTGCTGCAGTCGCCGATGTTGGTGCCGGGCATGACGCCCTATTACGACCATTTCCACACCAACGAGTTCGGGAAGAACGCGTACCTTACGGTTCCCGACCGGCAGATGGAGAGTTTCCGGATCATCGTCGAGTCGCGCAACCGTGACATCCTCGTGCGGCAGACGGAGTTCCCGAAGGTCATTGAGGGCGACCGCGTGATCGTCACCGGCGGCGACTTTGCCGGTGTGGAGGGCACGGTGATGAAAATCAAGCACCAGAAACGGGTGGTGGTGCAGATGGAAGGGGTCGGCTGCTACGCCACGGCCTACATCCCCAGCGCCTTTTTGAAATTGAAAACGGAAAACTGAAAACGGAAAATGTAAAGACGCAGTGCACGGCGTCTCATTGAAAATCATGGGCTTCATACAGGCAAAGGCTTTGCAGACTTGGTGTTGGTTCCCCGGCGAGAGGTGGATATGCCCGCTATCGTCCTCGAACTGAAGTACAATCATACGGCAGAAACTGCGATTACTCAAATAAAAGACAAGCGTTACACAGATTCGCTATTGGACTATGTGGGGGAGGTGGTTTTGGTAGGGGTGAACTATGACAAGCGAAGCAAGCGGCACCAGTGTAGCATTGAGAGGGTTGCAAAAGGATCCCAAAGCGTAGGTTGTAATGTCCCTGAAAATGTCCCTGAAAAAAGACAAAGGATGATTATAGAAAAGATTCAATCTGATCCTTTCGTTACCATTCCAAAATTAGCTATGATTTGTTCTGTGAATGAAAAAACCATCAAAAGGGATATTCAACAACTCAAATCTCTCGGTCTTCTCACCCGTATCGGCCCGGCCAAGGGCGGCTGGTGGAAGGTGAGGAGAATTGAAAATTGAAAACGGAAAATGTAGAGACGCGATTTATCGCGTCTCACGGAGAGACGAACGTAACGACGTGCTGTAGCGCGTCTCATTCCCATATTTAATGGAGACGTTATTCGCAAAAATTTGTAAATATTGCCATTTTATTCGCAAAAATTTGTAATTTCACGTTCATTAATCTGAAAAATTTGTATGGAGCCGTCGGTTGACTTGAAAAAAGAGATTGTGTTTGCCTCATCGGATCCGGATATCTCACATCAGATATCCCGTTTGATGAAGCAGAACTATTTGCGCAAAATTGCTCCCCGGCTTTATACTACCAATTTCGTTGACAGTCCCGAAATGATTGTCAGGCGCAACATACTCAGCATTTTGAACTGGCGTTTCCCGAAGGCAGTCATCAGTCACCGGAGTGCCTGTGAAATGCGTATTACCCCAGCCGGGACTTTTTTCCTTACGGGCAAATACGCTCGCAAAATTACCGACCTGCCAGGCGTGACCATTTATATGCTAAAAGGCCCTGCGGCCGATACAAAGGATATGGTGTATGGGAAAATGTTCATCGCAAGCGAGTACCGATGGATGTTGGAGAATATGCAGGCCAGCCGCAAGCTGGAAGGAGAAGCGAAAACACTTCCTATTGCTGTGATTGAACGCAAACTGGAGAACGTACTGGTTGCCGGTGGCGAGGAACAGCTGAACCAATACCGTGATACGCTGAGGACCACTGCTGAAAGGCTGGGGATGATGACGGAATTTGCTAAAATCAATATTTTGATATCGTCATTGTTGAATACCCATTCTCCGCAGGTACTCACCACACCCAGCGTTAAAGCTGCGGCAGCGGGGCTCCCTTACGATGAAAAACGGGTTGCTCTTTTTGAAAAACTTTACGATGAGTTGCAGAGCAGGCATTTTTTGTCGCGCCCTGTTCCTACGCAAACCGAAGAGGAGTACTTGGACATAGCTTTTTTTGAAAGCTATTTCTCCAACTACATTGAGGGAACGGAGTTTGAGGTGGATGAAGCGAGACAGATCGTGGATACGGGCATTACACTCCCCAAGCGGACAGAGGACTCTCACGACATATTGGGAACATTTCACATTGTCTCCAACCGAATGGAGATGAGTGTGTGTCCAACCTCCTCGTATGAACTGTTTGAAATATTGTGCCGCAGACATTCCATACTGTTGGAAGGCCGTCCCGAGTTAAATCCTGGGCATTTTAAAGAAAAGAATAATCGTGCCGGCAACACCGAATTTGTGGAGGTGGCTCGTGTGCAGGGAACGTTGGATGCAGGTTTCGGCTATTATGCCGCCCTCACTTCGCCGATAGCAAAGGCCATCTATATGATGTTCCTCATATCGGAGGTTCATCCTTTCCAAGACGGGAATGGCCGCATGGCGCGTATCATGATGAATGCCGAGTTGTTCCGTTCTGACGAGGCAAAAATCATTGTCCCAACAGTTTACAGGGAGGATTACTTACTCTCCTTGAGAAAATTAAGTCGGCAAAGTGTTCCAGATGCATACATCAAAACGATGGTCACCCTTCACCAGTTCAGCAGCACATTATACGGCAGAGATTTTCAGGAACTGTTGAATTATCTCACACAGTGTAATGCTTTTGAAGATCCGAATATGGCAAAGCTGAAGTTTGAAAAATAATTGAGCCGGCTGGTGGAAGGTGGGGGAGAATTGAAAATTGAAAACGGAAAATTGAAAACGGAACGACGTGCTGTAGCGCGTATTGTAGAAAATCACGGGAATTTTATATTGAAAATCTTGGGTTTTTTGTGGTGCCGATAAATTGTCTGAAAGATTAAAGTCATCCCGTATCGGCCCGGCCAAAGGCGGCTGGTGGAAGGTGGAGGAAACGGAGAAGTGAAAATTGAGAACTGAAAGTTGTACTTTTTCATTACGCAAAAAATCGTGACGAAAAAATGCGGAATAGGGGACAAGTGCTGGATAATGGGACCGTAGCCAACTGCCACATCAAAAATCAGCCAACTGCCACATCAAAAATCAGCCAACTGCCACATCAGAATTTGTTGAAGAGATTGATTTTTAATAAATTATTCGTATTTTTGCTCCGCATTTTTTTTGATAATTTTAGATGGAGAATAAATATAAGAAACGTATTGCAGACCAGATGCTTGCAGACCAATTGGAGGCTTCTGGAGCTGTTCTTGTTGAGGGCCCGAAGTTTTGCGGAAAGACGACTTTGGCAAAGCAGCAGGCGGGTAGCGTTTTATCAATGGCTGATCCTGACACATTGAACCAAAATCTTGCCCTTGCGAAGACGAATATTTCAAGACTTCTTGCCGGAGACACTCCCAGGTTGATAGACGAATGGCAGATTGCTCCGCAGTTTTGGGATGCGGTAAGAAACGAGGTTGACAATAGGCAGGAGGACGGGCAGTTTATCCTTACTGGTTCTGCCGTTCCTCCAAAGCCCAAGAAGGATGGAAATGGGAATCCGATAGAAGAGGAACAGATACATCATACTGGCACCGGACGAATAGCTCGCCTGAAACTCCGAACAATGACGCTGTGGGAGTCGGAGGATTCGACTGGAATGGTGAGTTTAGGAAATCTGTTTGAAAATCCGGAAAAGATAGACGGAGAAAGCCATATTGACTTGGACAGGCTTGCCTATCTCACCTGTCGTGGAGGATGGCCAAAGGCTGTGTTGAAGAGTAGCGAGAAAGCGGCGCTTGCGCAGGCGTTTAATTATTATGACTCGGTGGTAAGCAACGATATCAAGCGGGTTGACGATGTGGAAAGGGACGAGGAGCTGGCCAAGCGCATTATGAGGTCGTATGCCAGGAACCAGGCCAGTCAGGCTACGGCGGGGACCATCTTGGCAGACGTCAAGAACAACGGTGACGAACAGATGTCGGAGAATACGGTGTATAATTATGTGAAGGCGTTGAAAGAAATCTTTGTTATTGAGGATTCCATAGCGTGGAACCCCAACCTTCGGTCGAAGACAGCTATCAGGACTTCAGACACCCGTTATTTTATAGATCCATCAATTGCTACCGCCGCATTGGGTTTGGGCCCCAAGGATTTGGTTAACGATATGAATACTTTCGGCCTTATTTTCGAAACTCTTGCTGTAAGAGATTTGCGAGTGTATGCGGAGTCGCTTGGTGGGAAGGTGTATCATTATCGCGACAAGAACAATCTGGAATGTGATGCCGTGGTGCATCTGCGAAACGGCTCTTACGGGCTGATTGAGATTAAGATAGGAGGTTCTGACCTGATAGAGGATGGAGCGGATAGTCTGAAAACGCTGTCGGACAAGATAGACACCACCAAGATGAAAAAGCCTTCGTTCCTGATGGTTCTGACAGGTATAGGAAATTATGCCTATAAGCGCCCGGAAGATGGTGTACTGGTGGTTCCGATAGGATGCTTGAAACCGTAAGCCGCGTCGGTCCGGCCAAGGGCGGCTGGTGGGAGGTGAGGAGAATTGAAAATTGAAAACGGAAAATGTAGAGACGCGATTTATCGCGTCTCACGGAGAGACGAACGTAAAGACGTGCTGTAGCGCGTCTCATTGAAGAACGACGAACTGCGGAAGAAGTATGGCTCGACAGCGGCAAAGCAGTTGGCAAACCTAAAGAAGAAGCGGTTAGGTGAATACCGTGGCGCTAACAAGACCGGTGGGTACTATATGAAATGAACTATAGTGTTGATTTGGAGTAAGGTGTGCGGGCACTCGTTGGAGCGCTTGGCCGAGGGCTCGGTTTTGATGGAGTGCAAGGACGGGAGGTGTGAACCGCAAAGTCGGGGGTTGTTTTATCAATTTAGGGTTGAGGAGCCTTACTTGATATTAGGGTTGAGGCTTCTGTGGGGAGGCTGGGGTTGTATTAGAAAAAACCCGCTAACTTAGAAAGCAGCGGGTATTCAGCAACTTGGTTACGTGCAAAAGATGCAGAGGCTTGACCAAGCATTACGGCGGCAAAGATACATATTATTTTTGATATAACAAGATGTATTAAAAAATTTTCAAAACTATATTCCTACGCCCGGGTTTCACGATATGTAAAAGCGGCAAATGGTGATAAGAGGAAAGCACAAAAAATGTATTATGCAAATGCAAGAATTGCACAATCATTTCAGCCTTTGTTGAGTTTTTTCGAGGTGATTTTGCGCAACCAGTTGCACTATGCCCTTGCCACTCACTTCAATGATGTGAAATGGCTTATCAACCAGAAGACAGGTTTTATGTCGGATCCAAGTCTTACCTATACAGTGAAAAAGACAGGGAAGGTAACGGTGAATGACTTTTTGAAGAAAGAAGTGGATCGATCGGAACGCACACTGATAGGAAAGAAGCGCAATGTCACGGCAGGCAGGGTCATCGCTGAATTGAATCTTGGTTTCTGGAACAGCTTGTATGAAACTCACCATTATGCCCTGCTTAAGGGCGTGCCATGCCAGATATTCAAAAGTCTGCCTACGGGCTACGGACGCAAGGAGGTGAACAATGCGATACAAGAGATAAGGACGTTGCGTAACAGGGTGAGCCATAATGAACCTCTGTGTTTTTCAGACAAGGTATACGACATGACATACGCCAAGGAGATGTATGCAAAAATAAAAGATTTTCTTTCCTGGATTAATCCTGAAATAATAAGCTCATTGAAAAAAGAATCATTAGATAGCGTATGCAAAGAAATTGGCAAAGCCGAGTTGATAATAAAACAATAAGAGTCGAGATCAATACCCTGAGATACCGAAGTTGGAGATTGGTTGATTTAATTTTAAAAATTCAAAAAAAAGAGATGGCAGACTTACAAGGCATAAGATGTAATAACTGATATGGCTTTGGTGTGTACAGAAAAACAGTTGGCAAACCTGAAGAAGAAGCGGTTAGGTGAATACCGCGGCGCTAATAAGACCGGTGGGGTACTTTGTGAAATGAACTGTGGTGTTGCTTCGGAGTAAGATGTGCTGGCATTCGTTGGAATGCTTGGCTTAGGGTTCGGTTTTGATGGAGTGCGAGGATGGGGCATACAAGCCACTGGAACTAGATGAGATATTGGAGAGATGATGAAAGAAGTTTTGAGATGCGATTGGCAGTTATGTAGGTGTTTGTTTTGGGCAGAAGTGGAATAAACTAATAGTATTCCGATTTAAATAGTAGAATTCATGGTTCCTGAAAAGAGTGATATGAGGCTTTTAATAAATGGACACAAACCAAACAAATGGAAATTTTGGATTCATTGTGGTTGGCGGCTATTGTCGTTAATGATAGCCGTTTTCGTGGTTTTTGCACTTTCAAAAACAATTAACAGTAAGATTTGTGAATGGACAAGCTCGTGGGCTATTAGTTCCAATAGCTTATATGATCTGTTTGAAAAACACCCATGGGTTAATGTTTTTTTCTTTATTTGGTTGTTGGCAGGTATTGCTCTTTACATTTGGAAAAATAAGAACAATAGGTATTTTTCGATATTAGGTGTTGGTGTGGCATTCGTGATAAGAATTCTTGTCTTGCGACAGGATGTGTGGAACTATGCCGATACTCCAATAGCGTCTCTCGGTTACGATTGGTTTGTTGCTATTGTGGCTTGGTGCTTTATCGCATGGTCTATTGTTAGATGTGTGGCATTGGAACCTAAACCTGATAGAACGAATACCAGAAAAATCATCATGACGAGTGATGAGATAAAAGATGTAAAAATAAATCCTGCCAGGAAAGCTTATGCCGAATTGCTGGTTAAAGAATTGCTTACGTCAAACCTGAATAAGGAAACGTATGCTGTTGCCATTACAGGGTCGTGGGGTTCTGGAAAGTCGCTTTTTCTTGAAACTGTAAAAGACCTTTGCAAATGGAAGGCGATAGTGGTTGACTTCAACCCATGGAACAGCCATGATGGGGACTCCCTGGTGAAAGATTTCTTCAATGTGCTTTCCGCAAAGTTGTCACCTTACTATGGTGGTGTAAAGAAAACAATGGACAAATATGTGTCGTTGCTTTACTCGCTTCGTTTAAGTATGACAGGGAACTTTACTTTACAGCATTTTCCAGGTAGTAGGGAAAATAACATTGAAACGAAGAAGCAAGAGGTGGCCAATGCCCTGAAAAACATAAAAAAACCTATTATTATCGCTATTGATGATTTGGACCGTTTGGCGGGTAAGGAGATTTTCGAGGTGTTGAGAATAATTCGCAATACGGCAAAATTTAACAACATTATCTATATCGTAACCTACGACAAGGAGCATGTGGTACGCCAGTTAAGTCTTCCGGGGTTAGGAATAGATAAGGATTATTTGGAGAAGATTTTTCAAATTGAGCTTTCGATGCCGAAGATAGATGAGAAGATGCTGAAGGAGGACTTCCAACTGCTATGCAGAAACGGGGTCAATAGAACAAGTCAAATCAACGCGGCACTATCGGCTCTGAGCGAGGAGGATTATAATCAGATATTCAAGGTACTGTGGTCGTTTAGGAAAGTGAAACGTTTTGTGAGGCAATTCTCGTTCAACACCAATTTTATGGTTGACTCGTTTGTTGACGGGGTCAGTTTCCCGTTGAAGGATGTGATGTTTTTGAATATCATACAGGCAACAGATTATCAGCTATACCAGAAGATGTGGCTTGAGCCAGAGAATCTTTTTCTGGCAAAACCTCATCCATACACCAAATGCCAGTACTATGCATTGAGAGACGATGTTAATGAAAGCGTTTCCAAAAATTACTTTATGAAACAGCTTTTTTGTGGTGTGCCTGATAAGAACCCTAATGGATTACGAATGGTGGACGCTTATTACAAGTATTTCTACTTGTCGCAACCGGGAATGGTTTTATCGAAGGAAGAATTTAGTGAGATGTTGAAGCTGCCTTCTGGCGAGAATGCGACTGTAGGAATGAAATCAACCATCAGGGGTTGGGTGAGGTCGAAGGATTCCAAGAGTGCCCCGTCGATTTACGCTTGCTTTGCCAATTCGAAGCCAAAAGTTCATATTAACCCAAAGGAAACCAAAGATTTTTTGACGGCACTATTTTATTGGCTTGAATATGAAGAACGCGCAAATGCCAACTTGGAAGATGTGTTGCCACACTTGTTGATAACGCGGTTGTATGAATTGAAACCCGACCAGCAGATTGATGCGTATGTGATGACGTTGATGAACAAGTGGCTATATAAAGGAAGTTACGAAAAGTGTGCAAGGATTTTGGTTCGATTATATGCTAACATTGACAGAGACGCAAAGTTGTTATTGGATAAAACGAAGATAGAAAAAGCAATTGCCACCAATGTGGAGTTGTTCCTTAAGAGTCAAGAGTGGGATGCGGTTCTGTTGTTTAGGGGCGATGACAATCCTATGCTTAGATTTGTCAAGGTATATTGCGTGAAAACGCAGAACAATGTGAAGAGGGTCAACCTTGCTATTGACCAGTTGATAGCATTTTTCTCAGAGCCAAATCATAAAAGTCAAAATATTGATGAAGTTAAAAAATATAAAGATTCATTTGGTTCCTATAGCGTTTATGGGAAATCATCAGATTTATCCGTTGATTGGGACGAGATGACAAGCGTTTTTGGTGACGATATGACCAAGGCCATGGAATATATCGAGAAATGCTTCAGGTGAAGAGATAAGTCGAATAATTAAAACTATACACTTGCGTCTCTTAAATTTTCTTAAATTGTTTATATATACTTTATTCACAATTATTTAAAATTGATATATATTGTCCGTGATTTGAAATTTGCATCTTTGTATCCGTATCAAATATGAAACAAGGATGAACATTGGAAAGTATGTTTTCGCTCAAATTGTGAGTTTTCTTACGCAACGCTAATTCAGACGAATCGTCCAGAAATATATGGACAAGACGCCGGGATGGTCTTTCTCCCACTAAAACCAGCTACTTGTGCTTATGTTCGGAACTCTAAGAATACTATACTGCCTCATTGCCATCATCGAATATGACTTCAAACTGGCAGCTCCGTTTTTGAGGTTATGTAAACTCTCGGCGGCTCTCTGCTGTATCGAATAGCTTGCCAGAACACTTTTGTCACAGGCAAGAAGATGTCCCTTATGACGAAGAATTGGTAGTGGAATTAACTGATTAACATTTATTGTGAGAAAATAGTGATATTAATTTCATTTTTTTTGTATTTTTGCAAATTAAAAAAATTAAGTGCATATGGTTGGTAATAGTGACAAAGGGATTTCGGACGATACTATGCATAGGTGGATTATTCCCATTTTACATGGATCTTTATGGTTTTTTGGACTCTTTGCAACGAAATATGCAGTTCAATTGTTGGATGTGGATTTAGCAAAAGCAAACGTGGTGAATATGTTGAACGTGTTTCCGGCTTTTCTCGTTTTTATTTTTGAAATGGCTGTTTCGTTTCGGGATATCAGGGTTTATAAAAAAACAGGGAAGAAACTTGATGTATCGATTACGACTTATTTATCCAGATTCATTGTGGTGATAGGCATTGTGGTGCTATTTGGCATATTGTATGCGGTAAAGCCTAAAGCAGATTTTTTGTTCATTCTGCTTATGTTTTTTTCTGTCGTATTAAAGTTTATGGAATATTATTTGTTAAACAATATTGATTCCTTTTTTGAAAAAAGGCCTGAAGAAATGAGTGGAGTTTGGGGAGTCGCTGAGATGGGTTACAAAAGAAATTCAATGTAATCAAAAAAATGACAATTATGAATGAGACGATTTTGTGGATTATAGGTACTATATCAATGATAGTACCTATAGTACTTATGTTCCTGCAATGGCGTGGCGTAAAGCGTTATGACGATAGGTTAAGCAGAACGATGGTTTGTGAAACAGCTTGCGCTGGTTCTGAACATCTCAACACACCGAAGGAGATGGGTATTGTGGATTTGAATAAAGATGGTTTTAAAGACGAAAATGGTAACGCTATTAATTTGGATGAATATGAATGTGTAGTGGCTTGCGGATGGTCGATGTTGCTAGGAGGAATCGAGGATGAGGATTTACTATTGGTCAAGCCAATTGTGAATGTTGGTGATTTGCAGTTTCCGAGTGTGCTGATTATTGCAAGGGACGATTACTCAAAAAAGAGTGCCATAAACTATAATGATTACGCCGAGAAAAAAGTCCGTCGTTCATGGTCGTTGTGTGATATGAGTAAAGAGAATCCAATTGATGTGATGAAAAGATGTATGAAAATGGATGAATATATCAATCTTTCACAAAAGTATTCGAACAAGTTCCCATCGAATGATGAAATGACGGAAGATCTTGAAAGGAGAGTGAAAATTTATAAGGAAAATCATCCTACTTGTGAGAATATCGGTGATGATAATCAAATGGCTGTTGTGTCCACTACTTATGACACACAAAAACAAATAGTGCATTTTTCCATCCATCCCGTAAAGGACATCAAGGGTGAAGTGTATTACTCTTTCCATATTCGGTCAAAAAACGCCGCATAAGAAATAGTTTAGTTTTTATTGCATAGGGACTTTGGCTCAATAGAGTTAGATACCTGTTTGAAGCATATTTATCCAATAGTGAAGGGATTCTGATGATTTTGTTGACTTATGTTTTGCCACAACGGAGGTGAAACATATCAATATTAAAAAACACTATTGTCCCGATAAAGTGGACTTGTTGTTTTGATTTTGTATTAAAAATATCGTTACATTGTTCATTTTTAATAAATTATATCGGACCCACGTTAAATAAATAATGAAAAGAAATATTTATAATTTTACACCAGAAACCATTCAGCAGCTTTTTGGATTTGAAGATGCTGAAAGCGAATCTCCAAAGAGATTGAAGGAATATTTTCTCAAAAAAGATACATACGAGAGTATGTTTGCAGACTTGCCAGTTAGAATATTGGTGGGACATAAAGGGACTGGTAAGTCTGCGCTTTTTCGTGTTCTAATGTCTGATGAAGAGGAGAGGGGCAGTTTAGTTGTGATGATTAAGCCAGACGATATTGCAGAGATATGTTTAGATCAATCTAACTTTCTCTTACGTATTAGGGAGTGGAAAGAAGGTCTTATGCGGATCATTATAAAAAAAACGATAACTCAATTCGGTACAGCTGAAGAATCGAAATGGGAGGGTTTTGCAAAGAAAGGTATAGGGATACTTGAATTCTTGACAGATACAATAGGCAAACTTAAAGAGTATGTTGATATAAGTGAGGCCCAAAAAAAATGCGTTGAAAGGTATTTGAAGAACCGCAAAGTGGTGGTTTTTCTTGATGATTTGGACCGAGGATGGGAAGGGAAAAAAGAGGATGTAACAAGGATATCAGCACTTCTTAATGCTGTTAGGGACTTGGCAAGCGAAAATGATGGATTGAGGTTTAAAGTTGCTTTAAGATCAGATGTGTATTACCTTGCAAGAACTTCGGATGAGTCAACGGATAAAATTGAGGGGTCAGTTGTATGGTGTAAGTGGACAAATCATGAGATATTGGTAATGCTGATAAAGAGAATACTGACATTTAATCAGCAGCAGGCGGATTACAACTCTTTATTCGTTACTGACCAATTCCACTTAAGCACCTACTTAGATGACGTATTTACTCGAAAATTTGAGGGGCTTGGTAAATGGTCAAACACATTCACGTATAAGGTGCTGATGTCAATGATAAGGAAGAGACCTCGGGATTTGGTAAAACTTTGTGCATTAGCTGCAACACATGCATATGCATCGCATTCCAATATTATCAATACAGATCATCTAAGAGCAAGTTTCGACGAATATTCTCAAGGTAGGCTTCAAGATACCATTAATGAATATCGTTCTGAATTGCCTAATATTCAGGATTTGTTGTTAGAAATGAAGCCGAGTACAAAGGAAAAGAACACAGGAAGAGGTTTTGTATATACAACATCAGAGTTAAAGGCGAAGATATATAATATCATGCAACATCACAAGTTTTATCTGGCAGGTAAGCCGGCGACAGAAAGTTCTTTATTGAATTTTCTATATAAAATTAATTTTATTACTGCGCGTAAAATGGTGGAAGGAGAGGAAATACAACGAAAGTATTTTGAGGAGAATCGTTATCTTACGAATTCCACAGTTGACTTTGGGTATGATTGGGAGGTACATCCCGCTTTCAGATGGGCACTACAGCCCGATGATATTAATGGAATATTTGATAGAATTTCAATAGCGAAGGATGAATAGCAAAATTACTATGCATTTTCTCCCAAAGAATCGAAAAATAAAGTATTTATTCATCCATGCTTTCAGTCCTTGTTTAACGGGGCTTCGCAAGGTCTGTAGGTGTTATTAATTGAAGTCCTAATATATATTATGGAAAAAGAAGGAATACAGGCTGTCTATGGATTGCCAGCTGTGGTTAAGCAAGGGCTTATCAGCAAATATCAAAGCGTTGAAGAATATTATTTGACATTATACCGGGCAGGGGCGGAATATTATAAATCTTTCGTTTCCAAAGATAAAATCGCAAAAAAACGATATGAAGATTTGCGTCTATTTTTTGCAGAAGAATTAGAATCTTTGGGTGTCGATGATGGACTTGATATCGTTGATCTTGTGTGGGGCGATTTTGACGAGGATTTGGTTAGGGTAAAATACCAGTGATAGAATAATAGGTTTATTAAAACAAAACGTATTCCGTATAAATTTTTTTTTCTTCAGGAGCAGAATGTTCTGTAGCTTAATGGTTAGAGCGCTTCTTTTTAATATAACTTTAAAGGTGTGGTAAATAGAGATTTAGAGAAGTGATCTGAGTTCGAGTCTCAGCAGAACTACTAAACAAAAAGGATATGACACTTTGTATTGGTTGGATTAGGTATTTAAAAAAATATGAAGAAATATGCTTGGCGGCAGATAGCTGTTTTAGTGGCGGGCAACGTTTTTTAGCAGCCCCAAAAGTTTTTCCTCTCACAAGGAAAGATTGCGCAATTGCATGCGCGGGGGACACTAACTATTCTATGCCAATCATAAACCATATTATTCATGCTATAGAAATAAATGGGCCATTGAAAGATCGTGCTTATGATTTTTTAGATGTTGTTCATTTAGTGGAGGATGTAATCAATAGTTGCCTATATGAAGAAAAAGAGATTCAAACTAACGAAGAAGAGGGACCATGTTTTTCGATGATATTGGCGGGGTATTCTTTAAGAGAAAAAAAATCCAAACTTTTTGTTGTCTCCTATAACAAGCAACTGCAAAAGATGAAGGCAAACAATGCTTCGACAATAATGGGAACACAAGTGGCTATCATTGGAGATAGTGACCTGATTTGTGAAGTTAAAAGAGGGATTCATCAGGCTCTTGAGAAAAATGGCATATCTAAGGGGGATGCCTTTGGGTATCAACCATTAGAGGTGTTGTCAGAATATATTAAAAATCCAGAAATCACAACTGTTGATGGACATCTACAAATGTTGAAGGTTTATCCATTTGCACAAATACTTCCAATTGGATTTTATTATCCGCAAGAAGATAGAATATATTATTATGGTCGTCCTTTGTTGAAATATGAGACATTCCCATATCCAATTTATGATATGAAAGATAAGAAGTTCAAATATATGAAGGTGAACTCAAAAGAATTTGAATTAGTACACGAAAAAACCAAGCCTTTAAAGAAATTTTTATCACATAAGAAATAAAAAAATATTTTATGAAGTGATTATATGACAATGTCGTTGCTGATTAAAAGGAATATATATAACTAGCTACAAAATTATTGGCGTGATTTTGTACGCCATCAATTAAGTTGATAAAATAACGATACCCCTCCCCCCGCACCTCCCCCCAAAATACTCTACTGCTTAATTTGCCGGACGTTGCCCCCCGCGATTACCCGCCCAACAATAAACCCCACCCTTTCCCCGTTCTCTCCCTATTGTAGAATAAACAGAAAGTATTTATTGTGAGAATAAATAAATTAATTACTACCTGATAGATTTACAAATTACAAAAGAGTTGAAATTTGATATATAACGAAGCTTAACAAAATATGAAAGTAGTTCTTTTAGCTGGTGGCTTTGGTTCCCGAATTAGTGAGGAATCAATATACAAACCCAAACCAATGATTGAAATAGGTGGTATGCCTATTTTATGGCATATTATGAAGGAGTATTCCTATTTCGGACACAATGAGTTTATCATTTGTGCCGGCTATAAACAGGAATATATCAAGGAGTGGTTCGCCAACTATTTCTTGCATAATAGTGATGTGTCGTTTGACTTTCGTGACGGAAAGAACAATATGATTGTTCATCATTCAAGATTAGACCCATGGAAAGTGACGGTGGTTGATACGGGTTACAATACCATGACAGGAGGTCGTATCAAAAGGGTACAGGAATATGTCGGAAATGAAACATTTATGATGACATATGGGGACGGTGTTTGCGACGTGGATATTAACAAACTCGTGGAATTCCATAAAAATCACGGAAAGATTGCTACACTAACTGCTGTTAAAATGGTTCAAGAGAAAGGTGTTCTGGATATTGAAGGTGGCGCTGTGAAGGCTTTCCGGGAGAAAAATGCAAATGATGGTGCTCCCATCAATGCAGGGTATATGGTATTTGAACCGGCAATCTTTGATCTTTTGGATGGTGACAGTTGTGTCTTTGAACGCAAGCCATTGGAAACATTGGCTGCCAGGGGTGAACTGATGTCATATATTCATGAGGGTTTTTGGCAGTGCATGGATAATATTCGCGAGAAAAATCTTCTTGAAAGCCTGCTCAAGAATAATACAGCTCCGTGGAAACGCTGGGAAAAAGAAATACCAAATTTGTAAAACAGGATTTAGTTATGGCTAAAAAGGACGAATTAAAGACTCAGATTCTGAATCTCACTCGCGAGTATTATAAGGAAGTGCATGGTCAGCCGCAGGACTTTGAACCAGGTAAAACCAGGGTGAATTATGGTGGCCGTTTCTTTGATGCTGAAGAGATGGTGAATCTGGTGGATTCCTCACTTGACTTTTGGTTGACAGCAGGACCGTGGGCACACAAGTTTGAAACACGGTTCGCTAAATGGCTGGGGGTGAAGTATTGTTCGCTGTGTAATAGCGGTTCCAGTGCCAACTTGCTTGCTTTTAGTGCACTGACAGCACATGAACTGGGTAGCCGAGCTATCAAGCGTGGAGATGAGGTGATCACTGTTGCCGCGGGGTTTCCTACAACGGTTGCTTGCATTGTTCAGTTCGGTGCAATACCTGTGTTTGTGGACATGAGCATAGAAGAGGGTAATATGGATGTTGCGCAGTTGGAGAAAGCTTATAGCCCTAAGACGAAGGCTGTTATGCTCGCTCATTCACTGGGTAATCCTTTTAATCTTGAAGCCGTAGTCGCATTTTGCAAGAAGCATAACCTTTGGCTGGTTGAGGATAATTGTGATGCGTTGGGATCAGAATATTTCATTGATGGCGAATGGAAAAAGACCGGGACTATTGGTGATATTGGAACCAGCAGCTTCTATCCGCCTCACCACATGACTATGGGCGAGGGCGGAGCGGTCTATACCAACAACAGTGAATTAGATAAGTATGTGAAGAGTTTTCGTGACTGGGGACGTGACTGCTGGTGCATGGGTGGAGTGGATAACACTTGTGGTTGCCGCTTCACTGGCCAGTTCGGTAAATTGCCCAAGGGGTACGACCATAAGTATGTTTATAGCCATTTAGGTTACAACTTAAAAGCTACCGATATGCAGGCCGCTATTGGTTGTGCACAGTTGGATAAACTTGATTTTATTGTAAATCGCCGTCGTGAAAACTACCAAGCCTTATATGATGGTTTGAAAGGAATCCCGGGACTTTTACTGCCTGAGCCTCAGAAGAACAGCAAGCCCAGTTGGTTTGGCTTTTTCGTTACAGTGAAGGAAAATACGGGCTATACTCGCAATGAACTGACTAGTTATTTGGAAGAACATCAGGTGCAGACCCGCAATCTCTTTGCTGGAAACTTATTGATGCATCCTGCTTTTGAGGAGTATGTGGAAGGTGTGGATTATCGTACTATAGGCGCGTTGCCTGTGACAACAAGCATTATGAAAAATTGCTTTTGGTTGGGCGTCTATCCCGGTATGACACCTGAAAAGTTGCAGTATATGATTGACACTATCAAGGCTTTTGTCGCAATGAAAATCAAATAGTATGATTGATATTTTCAATAACTTTTACAAAGGCAAACGTGTCCTTGTAACTGGTCACACAGGTTTCAAAGGAAGTTGGCTCAGTATCTGGCTCCACGAATTGGGTGCAGAAGTAATAGGTATAGGTTTGGAACCCTACTCTGAAAGAGACAACTTTGTTCTTTCAGGTATTGGGGAAAAAATCATGGCCGATATTCGTGCCGACATCCGTGATAGTGAGAAGATAAAAGAAATCTTTAAGGAGTTTCATCCAGAAATAGTTTTCCACCTTGCAGCACAGCCGTTAGTCCGCCTTAGCTATGAGATTCCCGTTGAAACATATCAGACCAATGTGATGGGTACTATCAATATTATGGAAGCAATCCGGGCTACTGAAAGCGTGAAAGTAGGGGTAATGATAACCACAGACAAATGTTACGACAATAAGGAACAAATGCGTGGTTACAAGGAAGATGATCCTTTTGGCGGTTATGATCCGTATTCCAGTAGCAAAGGAGCTTGTGAGATAGCAATCCAAAGTTGGCGTAGGAGTTTCTTTAATCCGGAGGATTACGGCAAAACACATCATGTGAGTTTGGCCAGCGTGCGGGCCGGTAATGTGATAGGTGGTGGAGACTGGGCAAAAGACCGTATTATTCCTGACTGTATTTGTGCTTTGGAGGCAGGTAAACCCATTGAGATACGTAACCCTAAAGCCGTGCGTCCTTGGGAACATGTGCTGGAACCGTTGAGCGGATATTTGCTGTTGGCTCAGAAGATGTGGGATAATCCTACAGAATATTGCGAAGGTTGGAATTTTGGACCAGAGCAGGAATCTGTACTTACGGTTTGGGAAGTTGCTATGGCAATGATTGAAAACTTCGGATATGGGGAGTTGAAGGATAGCTCAGATTCAAAAGCTCTTCATGAAGCAAATCTTCTGATGCTGGATATCACTAAAGCTAAGACACGTCTTGGATGGGAACCACGTTTGGATGCCAAGACGTGTGCATCTCTCACTTCTGACTGGTATAAGAGATACAAGTATGAGGATGTGTATAATATTTGCGTAGAAGAAATAGAATTTTTTTTGAAGTAACGTTGTTGTAATAATGAAACTGGAATTATTGGATTGCACCCTCCGCGATGGGGGATATATTAATGATTGGGAATTTGGTCAAGACACTTTAGTCAACGTATTTGAAAGGGTTTGTTCATCGGGAGTGGAGTTTATTGAACTTGGCTTCCTTGATGATCGTAGAGTGTTTGACGTGAATCGTAGCATCATGCCTGATACTGCCTGTATGGAGAAGATATATGGCGGTTTGCCAAAGGGTAATACCAAGCTGATGGGCATGATTGATTTCGGGACTTGTAGTATTGAGCATATTCAGCCTTGTTCAGACTCAATCCTTGATGGAATTCGAGTGATTTTTAAGAAGCATTTGCGTGAGCCTGCCATGGCTTTCTGCAAACAACTTAAAGAACTCGGTTATATCGTTTTCTCACAGTTGGTTTCCATTACAAGTTATGAAGATGAAGAGTTGATGGATTTGATTCGTCTTGCCAATACGGTTAAGCCTTATGCTGTCTCTATGGTGGACACCTATGGCTTGATGCACAAGTCCAAATTATTCCACTATTATGATATTCTGAATGATAACCTTTCTCCTGAAATTGCGATTGGTTATCATGCACATAACAATTTCCAGTTAGGATATGCTAATTGTATTGAGATGTTAGAGCGTCACAAGGGGTGTGAACGTCCTATCTTGGTGGATGGCACCATCTATGGTATGGGTAAAAGCGCGGGTAATGCGCCTACTGAGCTCCTTGCCATGTATATGAACGCCAATTTCGGTAAGCATTATGATGTCGGTATGATGCTGGAAGCCATTGATAGCAGCCTGATGGATATCTTTAAGGTAACGCCTTGGGGTTATACTATGAAATTTTTCATTGCAGCTTCTAATGATTGCCACCCTAATTATGTCTCATACTTGCTTGATAAGAAAACATTGCCAGTGAAATCTATCAATGAGATATTGAAAGGTTTGAAAGGAGATAAGAAGTTGCTCTATGACAAGGATCTGATTGAGCAGCTTTATGTTGAATACCAAAGAAATTATTGTGATGATGAGGTTGCATATAAGGGACTGGCAAAAGAACTGGTCGGCAAGCCTATCATGGTTCTGGGGCCTGGAGTTAGCATTGTGGAGGAGGCAGACAAAATATCCAGTTTCGTGGAGGCTCAAAACCCCATTGTCATTGCTATCAATTACTGTCCCTCAATGTGGCATCCGGACTATTTGTTCCTGACCAACTACAAGCGGTATATACAGATGGCAAGTTCTATTGCCCGAAACAGGGAAGAATATAAGTTGATAGCTACATCAAACATTACCCGAGCCAGCGGTAAGTTCGATTTCACGTTTGACTACGAAAGTCTGATTGACCGCAATGCCGTGTTTATGGATAATTCATTCCTTATGTTATTGAGAGTGTTGTGTAAGGTTGGCGTTAAGGAAGTGTATCTCGCTGGATTTGACGGCTATTCCATTGACAAGGAATCCAATTATTTCTTATCAAAGATGGAATATGAATTCTCCAAACAGAAGGGTGAAGAGATCAACTCTGATGTGAATCGATTCCTCGCGGAAATCAAAGACAGAATTTCTGTTTATTTCTTAACCCATACGGAGTATAGGGCATGAAGTACAAATTAGTCATATTTGACTTGGACGGGACCTTGATGGATACCTCCTCCGGCATATTGATGGCTGTAAGGGAAACCATCAAGCAACATGACATGCCACCATTGACGGAGGAACAGATTAAGACCTTCATAGGCCCTCCAATCCAGTGGTCATTTGAAGAACAATATGGTATTAGTAAAGAGAAGGCACAGAGGATGGCTGAGACATTCCGTGCTTTATATTCTAACAAATACTTATTAGAAGCTGTTCCATACCCTGGCATTTATGAACTGTTGAAGTCTTTAATTGAGAAAGGTGTGAAATCAGCCATTGCTACCTACAAACGTGAAGATTACGCACTGCGTTTGTTGAGACATTATCATTTTGATGATTATACGAATATTATGTTTGGAGGAGATAACGATGGCACGTTAAAGAAACGAGATATAATTCAAAAGTGTATTGATACTGCTGGGGTGAACGAATTGAACGAGGTGATAATGGTTGGGGACACCCTCTACGATTCAAATGGAGCAAAGGAACTGGGAATTGATTTTATTGGAGTTTCTTATGGCTTCGGATTTCATGGTGAAGATGCATATGGCATTGAATCTATGGCGGAGGCGACGAAGGATATATTAAGATTTGTCTTATAATAATATACAATGAAAGTTAAAGTAGCCAAGTACATTGCTGATTTTATAGCAGAGCACGGTGTTGAGCATGTTTTTACAGTAACTGGAGGCGGTGCTATGCATTTGAATGATGCTTTTGGACATCATCCCAAATTGAAGAGTGTGTATAATCACCATGAACAGGCTTGTGCGATAGCCGCAGAAGGATACACAAGACTTTCTGGCAGGTTAGCCGTCGTGTGTGTAACAAGCGGCCCCGGTGGTACAAATGCTATTACTGGTGTATTGGGAGGGTGGCTGGATTCAATTCCTATGTTTGTGGTATCTGGACAGGTAAAGCGTGAAACAACCATTCGTGCTCGTAATCTTGATATGCGCCAACTGGGAGACCAGGAATATGATATTGTAGCTTCTGTGGGGCCCATGACTAAATATGCTGAAATGGTGCTTGAGCCTAATGACATACGTTATCATTTGGAAAAAGCATGGTATTTGTGCAAAAATGGTCGCCCTGGCCCTGTATGGATTGATGTACCACTGGACGTTCAAGCAGCATTGGTTGATACAGAAGATCTGAAGGGTTTTGAAGGGCCATATGAGGAGAAACCTGAATATGATAAGTCGTTGACAGAGCGTATTCTGGATAAAATAAAAACAGCTAAGCGTCCGGTGATATTTGCTGGTACGGGAATCCGTTTGGCAGGCGCCCACCGTGAATTTATAGAGCTTGTTGAAAAACTACATATACCTGTGGTGACAGCATGGAACGCCCACGATGTGATAGCAGATGACAATCCGTATTTTTGTGGCCGTCCAGGAACGGTTGGTACCCGCGGCGGTAATTTCGTGGTACAAAATGCAGATTGTTTGTTTGTTTTAGGATGCCGTTTGAATATTCGTCAGATTAGTTATAATTATCAGTCTTTTGCCAAGAATGCATACAAGATTGTTGTAGATATAGATAGGCGTGAATTATCAAAACCGACTATAAAGGTTGATTTACCAGTATGGGCAGACCTTAAGGATGTGTTGATTGAATTGAATCAACAAAATATTGAATGTCTTCATACAGAATGGCTTAACTGGGCATGTGCTATTAACAAGAAATATCCATCTGTTTTGCCGGAGTACTATAAGTCTGAACATCTGAATCCATATGTGTTTATTAAGGAGTTCACTGAGGGGCTGAGTGAGGATGACAAGATAATTTGCGGGAATGGCAGCGCTTGTGTAATAGGATTCCAAGCATCTGTTGTCAAAGAACATACACGCCTTTTCTCCAACTCTGGCTGCGCAGCTATGGGCTATGGCTTTCCCGCTGCTATTGGCGCTTGCGTGGCAGAAAAAGGGAACAGAGTTATTTGCATTGATGGTGACGGTAGTTTTCAAATGAATCTTCAGGAATTACAGACGGTTGTATATAATAAACTTAACTTGAAGATAATATATTTGAATAATAATGGTTACCATTCCATCCGTCAGACTCAGACAAACTTGTTCAAGGGCGAATCTTTGGTGGGTGTGTCAGAGGAAAACGGGGTGAGTTTCCCCGATATGGAGAAAATAGCGGGGGCCTATGGTATCCCCTATAGGAGAGTGACAAAGATTCAAGATATCAAACCCTTATTGAATGATATGGAGCAGTATGGCCCGTTCTTTGCAGAGATTGTGGTTGATGTGGAACAGAACTTTGCTCCAAAATTATCAAGTAAGATATTGCCTGACGGAAAAATTGTCTCTCCAGAAATTGACGATATGTTCCCGTTCTTGGAGAGAGATGAGTACGAATCTAACAAGCTTTTATAAAATGATTAAGAGAATCATTGTTACGGGTGCTACGGGTGCTGTAGGTAGTGCAGTTGTTAGACGTGCATTGTCTGTGAATATGGAGGTGACTTGTATTGTCCACCAAGGCTCAACGCGATTGTGTAATTTGCCCCAAGATGGACGTATCAGCATTGTGGAATGCAACCTGTCAGACTACAAAACGCTACAACTGGTAAAAGAGTATGACGCATTTATTCACATGTCATGGGATAAGACATTTGGTATATCTCGAGATGATGTTGAAGTGCAAATGCGCAACATCCAGTACACGCTTGATGCTGCCAGACTGGCTCACCGTTGTGGGTGTAAGGTTTTTGTGGGTGCGGGGTCTCAGGCAGAATATGGTGTACAGATACAAAATCTCACCTCGACACTGCCCGTCAGCCCTGAAAGCGGGTATGGTATTGCCAAGTATGCGGCGGGAAAGCTATCGGCCATGCTGTGCAAAAGTTTGGGTGTTCGCCACAACTGGGTACGGATTCTCAGCGTTTATGGACCGAATGATGGGGAAAACACCCTCATCAGCTATGTCATTCGGGAACTGAAAGCCGGTCGCTCTCCGGAGCTTACGAAATGCGAGCAAATCTGGGACTACCTCTATGCCGACGATGCTGCTGACGCCATTCTGTCAGTGGCGGACAAGGGTATTGACGGAAAGGCCTACCCGTTGGGTTCTGGAAACGGGCGGAAATTATCAGAATATATCGAGGATATCCGCAGAATTATAAATCCGTCTGTTGAGGTTAGATATGGCATAAAGGACTATTATCCACATCAGCCGATGCATTTGGTAGCTGATATAAGAGAATTGACAGAGGAAACAACATGGAAACCCAAAATTACTTTTACGGAAGGAATAAATAGGTTGATTTGAGATGAATCAATATTTGACAAAGATTGCTCATAAAATAGGTGTTGACAAGGCAATAGCCTATAGTTCAGGCTCCAGAATAGTAGCTGCGGCAACGGGTATCTTATCTGTTTTTTTTATTACAACTTTTTTAACTAAAGTTGAGCAGGGATTTTACTATACTTTTGGTAGTATTGTTGCCCTTCAAGTGTTTTTTGAACTTGGATTAACAGGTATCATGACCCAATATGTTGCCCATGAGGGTGCGCATTTAACACTGGATGACGAAGGGTATTATGTGGGTGAAGAAAAATACAAATCCCGCTTGGCTTCATTGGTCCGTTTTTGTGCAAAATGGTACTCGGTGTTGGCGGTAATATGTTTCGTTTTCCTATTTATTGTGGGGTACATATTCTTTAATAAATATGGGACTGAGCACGAAGGAGTATCGTGGCTGGGCCCATGGGCGTTGATATGCATAGGAACAGCAATTAAAATTTTTCAGTCACCATTTAACTCTATTTTGATGGGATTGGGTAAGGTGAAAGAAATGAGTGCAGTTAGTTTCTGGCAGTCGATAGTCGTACCTATAATCACATGGATCGGTCTGGCTTGCAGTTGTAAATTATATGTTGTTGGAGTCGGCTACCTCGCTTCTGTTTTACTATGGCATGTATATGTGAAAAAAAACCGACTAGATAAAATATTGATAAGGCTCTGGCAAAGTCAAATAACGGAAAAAGTTTTATATTGGAAGGAAATATTCCCTTTTCAATGGAAAATTGCATTAAGCTGGGTGAGCGGTTATTTTATTTTTCAGCTTTTTAATCCTGTGCTTTTTGCGACAGAGGGTGCTGTTGTGGCAGGACAGATGGGAATGACATTGCAAGCATTGAATGCTATTCAGGCATTCTCTATGAGTTGGCTTAACACAAAAGTTCCGTTGTATTCAAAACTGATAGCCTTAAAAGACTATTCCCAGTTAGATAATATTTTTAATCGAACATTAAGGCAAATGGCCGTTGTTTGTGTAATGTTACTATCTGCCTTTTTTGTTGTATTATGGTTTTTAAATGTAACACAGTTTTCGTTGCGAGGCAATGTGTTGGCAGACAGATTTTTGGGATATATTCCGATGTTGTTGCTCATGATTCCGGTGGTAATCAGGCAATATGTCAATTCATGGGCCACCTATTTAAGATGCCATAAGCAAGAACCCTATTTATGGTTTTCCGTTTTTGGAGGCATCGCGTCATGTTTTTGTGTGTTGTTTTTTGGTAACATATATGGGTTGTATGGTATTACTATAAGCACGTGTTTGCAATGTGTAATATTTAGCCCATGGGGATATATTATTTACAAACGTAAAAAGAAAGAGTGGCATGGAGAATAAGATTGTTCCTTTCGTAATCAATAGTAACATATGTACATCAAAGAGTGATGTTGCATCATATGATTCGTTAATGGACGCCATTGCGGGAAATTCGGGAAATTCCTATATTACTTGGTCTTTGTTAAAGGAGATAGGATGCAATATCGGCTCAATAGAGGGACACGAAATCAAGAATCTTTATACTTATAATTTTAGCAAGGCAAGTAAGGATATAGATATCATCAACAATGAGTGTACAAACGTTATTCTGGTTTTACAAGATCAGATACGTGTGAGAGAGTCATATGGGTTAAGGCTCCCATTCAAACAGCTACAGCAATTTATTTTGCAAATTAAAAAGCCAATCCTTGTAGCTGGACTTGGCGCAAACTCTTTTAATGGTTATGATTCTTGTTTTCATAAGAAATTGGATGATGAACTGATAGAGTTTTTGCGGTTTCTTAGTGAACACTGTGTATCCATTGGTCTTCGTGGTTATTTCACACAGGAGGTATTACATAACCTTGGTATAGATAATACTTGTGTAATAGGGTGCCCCTCTTATTATGAGACAGGTAGAGGTAGGACCCTGATAAAGCCAAACTACTCAAAAAAATTAAGGGTGGGGACGTCAACAGGAGTGGGATTGTTCGGAAAAGGCCCCGTTTACCTGCAGGATAAGCAGGAGGAAAGAATAATAAAGGCAATGTGTTTTGAAGGGAATCTTCCTCAAAAATTTGACCAGTTAAAACTACTTAGTAATAATAGTTATCGATTCTTTGCCTCAATCAGCCAGTGGAAGGAAGATATTAGAAATGGCATGGATTTCTATGTGGGTGCAAGGGTGCATGGATCCATGGTCGCAATCAACTCTGGAGTCCCGACAGTTGTGGTGAATTCTGACTCTCGATCAAAGGAAATGTGTGAATATATGAATATCCCATATCATCCAGAGCTAGTTGGGTGTATGGATGTTAGAAAGATTTTAGATGTGTGTGATTATGAAAAGATGAATGCAAAATATAATGAAAAGCTGGATTTATATATTGAATTCTTGACGAGCAATGGTATTAAATATAATCCCATCGAACATGAGTTGTTAGACGTGGATGTAATAAGAAAAAGTCGTGAGGTGGGTTTAATGATAATGTCAAAGGCATTTATTAGTGATATCTTTAGCCATCCTGTATCTACTGCTCGTTTTTTGTTTTGCCGCTTAATGAAATAGTCGTAAACTCGTATAGATAGCATAAATGGAACCATTATTAAGTGTTTGTATCCCAATTTATAACAGATTGCCATTTTTAGAAAAGCAACTTGACCGAATGATGGATGACCGGGAGTTGTTCAAAGAACAGATACAACTGATAATTTCTGATAATTGCTCTTCGGAAGACCTAAAATCATGTTGTGAAAAATATCAGTCACAAGGGCTGCAACTGTTGTATCATCGTAATGAAACAAATATAGGTCCTGACGGCAACTTTGATTGGTGTTTTCATCATGCAGAAGGGAAATATGTATGGATATTGGGAAGCGATGATATCCCTGTAAAGGGTCTTCTTGGAAGAATAGTGAATATACTGCAATGTGATAATTATGGCCTTGTTTCTATAAGCATGAAGCCAAAGACCAAGGATGTTACGGTGTATTACGACCATGGGGAAATACTTTCAGACATATGCTATTGGATTACTTTTTTGAGTGCTAACATTATAAGAACAGAAACTCTCAAGACAATTGAACTGTCAGATTATCTCTCGTCCTTTATGATTCAGGTGCCCGCATATCTAAATGCTTGTTTGACATCAGATGTTAATGCCGTCGTTTATTTAGGATATCCTTTTGAGAAAGATTCTAATGCTGAAAATAATGGAGGTTATAATCTGTTCAGGGTATTTATAGAAAATCTTCATGGAATTTACCAAAGTTTCATTGATAAGAAGATGTTGTCACAAGAAGTATTTGAACGAGTTAAAAAAATAGAGTATAGAGATTTCCTCGCTGGTTTTATAGTGGATTTGCTGATATTAAGATTGCCTCAAAGAAAGAACTTTGATCTGGAAAACTCATGGGGCATACTTCGTAAACATTATGCTAAGTATATGTATTCCTATTATTATTTAGTGAGAAACGTTGCTGTTAGGATAACACATGGTATCGCTAAGAAAGTAAAGGGTTCCGTCTCTTCAGAAAAGCATGGTTAGTACTTAAAATCAATAACTAAATTGTTATAATACCATTAATAACCAATGAAACTTTTACCTCCCCTTTTCCGCTTTTTCTCCTTCCTTTACCCCTACAAACTCCACCAGAAATTGCAGTCTGCAAGGAAGGTGTTTTATACCTTGTGGATCCGAAATTTCATAGGACATGTCGGGGAACATTCCAGAATTTGCAATCCGTGCAGCCTGCAGGGTGGCGGACAGAAAAACGTGTCCATAGGGGATTATACCGAGATACAGTCGCACACCATTCTGGGCTGCTGGGTGCGTTTCGGACAACAGGAATTCCCCAATGCCTCCATCACTATCGGAAACCATTGTGTCATAGGGGAATATAACCATATCACCGCCTGCAACAAAATCACTATCGGCGACGGACTCCTGACAGGCCGCTACGTCATCATCAGCGACAACAGTCATGGCGGGCTGAGCCGGGAAGAGGCCGACATAGAACCGATCAAGCGGGCGCTGAAATCGAAAGGCGAAGTGGTCATCGGCAACAACGTATGGCTGGGCGACAAGGTGGCTGTCTTGGCCGGCGTGCATATCGGCAACAACGTCATCGTGGCCGCCAATTCCGTGGTGACAAAAGATATTCCGGACAACTGCATGGCGGCAGGCACCCCGGCAACCATAATCAAAACATTAGCGTAATGATGGACAAACCCAAAGTTTTTGCACTCTATCTTCCCCAATATCATGCAATCCCGGAAAATGACGAGTGGTGGGGAAAGGGCTTTACCGAATGGACCAACGTGAAGAAGGCCAAACCGATGTTCAAGGGACATAACCAGCCCCGCGTGCCGTTGAATGACAATTATTACAATTTGTTGGACGACAGTACGTTCCAGTGGCAGATTTCGCTCGCCAAAAATTACGGCATAGACGGTTTCTGCTTTTATCACTATTGGTTCAACGGCAAGTTGCTGCTGGAAAAACCGCTGGAAAATTATCTGGCCAATCCGGCATTGGATCTTCCCTTCTTCTTTTCATGGGCAAACGAACCGTGGACCCGGTCGTGGGACGGCCGCAACAGGAATATTCTGATGAACCAGGTGTATGGCGGCGAAACGGATATCGTGAACCATTTCAACTACATGCTCCCGTTCTTCAAGGATTCGCGGTATGTGAAAACCGGCAACAAGCCCCTTTTCGTCTTGTACCGGGCAAACTCCATCACCTATCTGGAAGAGATGGTCGAAATCTGGAACAAGCTGGCCACGGAAAACGGGTTCGACGGCATCTTTTTCATTGAATCCCTGACCATATACCAAACCGAAAAGTTGTCGGACAAGACCGATGCCTGCTTCCATTTTGAACCCATGTGGAGCAACATGCAGAATGGACTGTTGAACAAGTTGTTGAAAGTCAAGACGAAGTTGCTGCCTCCGGCAAAAAGGTCCTACAAAAAAAGCATGACCAACATCATAGAGAAGGAGCGCATATCCGATGTGCGGTATGCGGGCTTTTTCGTGGACTGGGACAACTCCCCCCGGAAAGGGAAGGGGAGCCTCGTGTATTCCAACACCTCGGCGGCTGTGTTTGAAACCTATTTGAGAAAGCTGTTCGACAAGATGAAAGCCCACGGCTGTCCATACGTTTTCATCAACGCGTGGAACGAGTGGGCGGAAGGCGCTTACCTGGAGCCCGACACCACCCGTGAATACGCATTTCTGGAAGCCATCAAGCGGGTGAAGGAATCGGTGTAATGCCGTGTGTGCCGTGGCATTTTAAATTTTTCAACTTTATCGTTGAAAAATTAGTGGTAAATGAAAATTTATTTGTACTTTTGCCGCTCCAAACGAATCAAACTATGGTGACGATTGATGATGTTAAACTCTTTTTGGAGCAATTCAACATAAAGGCTCAAGTGTTTGGGATTCTCTTTCGGGATGATCGCCCGAAGAACAGGGCAGCTTTAGTGCAATTGGAATTATCTCATTTGCAACGTGAACTGGTTATAAAGAGCCTTCAGGTGCAGGACTATGTCGAGGGCCCGGTCGTGGATGAATTGAACAAGAGGGGCGAAATGTGGGTCTTCGGCAAGGATGTGAAAGGTCATGAAATCTATGTCAAGATTACGTTGGGTTATGAGAATGGACAGACTATCTGTATATCATTCCACATTGCTGAGCATCCATTGGCGTATCCATTTAAATAGGTCGAAATATGAAAATTCCCACTGGCTTTTCGGGCAAACCCCTGAGAATGGTTTGTGAGCCTGACACGATAGAGTTTCGTGGTGAGAAGTTTGATTGCATGTACATTTCTTTTCACGATGACGAATTGAACGAGAGTTATACCACCACTGAAAGCGATGGCGTGTGGTACAATCAGATGACCAACCAATATCGGGAAAAACACGGCATTCCTTATCAGAATGAAATCATCGCTTTGCGGGAGCTGTATGGCCTCAGCGCAGCGAAGATGTCGCTGATTTTGGGTTTTGGCACCAACCAGTACCGGCTGTATGAGGAGGGTGAGGTGCCCAGCGAAAGCAACGGGAAAATGATCCGGAGTGCGACGAACCCGCAGGTTTTTATGGAACTGGTGAAGAGCTCACGCAATCAGCTGACGGAGAAAGAGTTCGTGAAGATTTCAGCCAAGGTGGAGGAGGTGATGGTGCAGTCGGAGAAATGGCAGGATGAGCGATGGACTGTGGAAAGGCTGTTTCGCAGTGGGCGAGGGATGGCGAACGGTTTCGCCCCGCAATCTACCGCAAGGCTGAAAAATCTGTTGCTGTATATTTTGGGGCAGATGGGCGACACCTTCCAAACAAAGATGAACAAGGTGCTGTTTTACATAGATTTCCTGTCGTATCGGGAGAGGGGAATTGCTATATCGGGATTGGCTTATCAGGCGATTGAGTTCGGCCCAGTGCCGCAGCGCTGGGATCGCGTGTATAGCGCGTTCGACGAGGTTCAGGAGCAGCTTCAGTTGGTAAAGGGACAGGAGTGCGTGTCGTTGAAAGCTGCTGGTGAAGCCGACATGAGCTCTTTCTCGGCAGATGAGATGGCGGTGATAGATGAGGTTTGCGAGAAGATGAAAAATTTGACATCGCTTGCAGCAACGAAGATGAGCCATAAGGAGCCCGCATGGAAGAAATATGTGGGCAGTCAAGAAACGATTCCGTTCAGCGAAGCTTTCTCGCTGGTGGGGATGTGATGGATTTTTGTCCTTTTATAATTATCATCGTATGATTATCATTTTATGACAAAGTTATTGCATCTTTGCCGTGAAATTTAACGGCTGTAAAATTTACCGCCATAAAAGAATGATTGCATGAAAAGGTTCTACGGCAGAGAGTTGGAAATGCAAAGGTTGCGCGAAATGCAACATGTTTACATGGAAATGAAAGAATTCACAAAAAAGCCGTACCTTTGCAACCCGAATTGAGTAAGGAATTATGTCTCGTAGCGATTACCGTATCAAGATTTTTTGCAGGTCGTTTGATCTGAGGTTATATCGTTTGTCCAGAGGGCTTTACGAATCGTGGGGAATTCCCTGCGTGCGGCTGACCGACCAGTCGGCGGACGGCTACCTCTATGCCATGGTGGCCGACAAGGATTGCGACATCGCCATCAATGTGGATGAGGACTGTTTCATCACCAACCCGCAGGCCGTCCTGGATCTGGTGGACTACGTCATCGACAACCATATCGAGAACGCCGGCTGCCCTGACGGGGGCGTGTGGGCTCCGAGATATGCCAACCCGTTGATCACCAATCCGTTTTTCAATATTCTGAATCTGAAATTGATACGGGAGACTTTTTCCAAACAGGATGTCCGTAAATTCAATTATGCCCAGCACAAGGAGGAGATGATTGCGTCGTACCCGAAGGAGATGTTGTACCAGGGGTGCAAGTGGGATTTCGATATGGAAGACCATGAACCCTATTGCAAGTTCTTCCTTTGGCTGGCCAGTCACCGCAACACGCTGTACCTGCACAACGCCCAGCATCCCGACGGCACCACCACCATCCTGATGAACCACAAGGGCGAGGAGATGTGCCGCCACACATGGCTTTCCCGCTTCTATTCGGTGCCGGCATTTATCGTGCGCCACTGGGAACCCACCGCCGGCGCTCAAAAGCAGCGCATCGACAATGTGATTACCGAGGCATACGCCATCCAGCATCTTGAAAGGCCCGTTTTCCGGGCAAAGGACAAATGCCAGTTTGTGTGGAATAAGATTATCCGCTGGATCATCAAAGTGCCCCAAAGGATTTCACGGTGGCCGTACAAGCTGAAGAAGAAGATTCGCAAGCGCTTCGGCCGGCACTAACAAAGATGATGTTGCCAAAAACAATTGTAGGGATGCCATATTATGACATCCCTACTTTTGTCTTTGTTGAATAATACCTGTGGTTATTCCTGTACTTTGCGTTTCCGTAACCGCCACAGTTTGTAGCTGCCCACGCCGATCAGCGTCAGCATCATGATGCCGAAGCAGATGAGCGACAGCATGTTGCCTTTGCGCACGCTGTCGGGGTCGAAGACGAAGACGACCGTGTGCTCGCCGGCCGGCAGGTTCACCGCACGCAGCATGTAGTTCACGCGGTATAATTCGTCGGGTTTTCCGTCAATCGTCACTTTCCAGCCGTACGGATAGTAGATTTCCGAGAAGACAGCCGTTTTGGCAACGGCGCTCTTCGTCTTGTATTCCAGGCGGTTGGGCACACAATTCACCAGCTCGATGGTTGCAGTGCTGTCGGGCGGTGTCACCGTGTTCCCGGCGTACTTTGCAAACTCCTTGTCGAGTACGGCGGTGGTGTGCAGGTCAATCGTATTCAGGGCATCCGATTCCTCGTTGGCCGTATTGACCACGAGCAGCGAATCCACAAACCAGGCATTGCCCATGGCATCGGGATTAAGCTGAGGTACGATGTCACCGGCTTGTGTTTTCCCAATAAAGTATTTGGTGTTCAGCATATTGAGGACGGGCATGTGCATCTTCGCAATGTGCTCGTCAATCAGGTCCTGATAACGGCGCAGTTTGGCGGCCGAGTATCCACCGATGGATTTCAGGTAATAGCTTGTACGTGCTTCGTTGAACGTATTGGTGGTCAGATTCAGCACGCGGTAGTGGGTCGTGTCATTCTCCAGCAGCATCTTTTCGTAAGGCTCCATCACAAAGGCCTGGCTTTGTTTCTTGGGGGTCACGAACAGGCTGTCGTCGCAGAACCGTTTGTCCACGGGCCACATATCGATGACGATCAGGCCGGCCAGTGCGACACCGAACGACAGGGTGTTGAATTTCTCCACTCTCAAGTAAACCAGCAGCAGGCCGGCGGCAGCCATGATGAGCACAAAGCTGCGCCAGGCATCCTGCACCATCATCGCGGCACGCTGGTCGATGATCATCTGGTAGATGTTTTCGCCCACCTGGTCTTTCCACTGGGCATCGTAAGTGGAGGTGAAGGAGATGAAATATTTTCCGAAGAGGGCGAGAATCAGACAGATACCGGCGGTGATGCCGGCGGCGATATAGATTTTCTTCTGGTTGGTGGCTAATAGCGCCTTGTCGCCCTTGTCGGTCACTAATTGCTGCAAGCCGAGGAACGCCAACAATGGCATGGTGATTTCCGCCACAATCAGGATGCTTTCCACCGCTCGGAACTTGTTGTACATCGGGAAGTACTTGAAGAACAGTTCGGTGAGCGGCATGAAGTGGTGTCCCCATGCCAGCAGGATGGAGAACAGGGTGGCCACCAGCAGTGCCCATTTGTAGGGTCCTTTCTTCACGAAAAGTCCCAACAGGAACAGGAAACATACGATAGCGCCCATATAGACCGACCCCGAGGTGAAGGCTTTTTCGCCCCAGTAGGTGGGTGCGCTTTGACAGAATTGCTTGGCGCTGGACCGCGGTATGCCCATGTGAACCATCTCGCTGCACAATTGGGATTCAGGGCCGAGGTCGTAGCCGCTGCACCCGCCCATATAGTTGGGGACGAGGAACGTCATCGTTTCGTCGATGCCGTAGCTCCAGGCGGTGGCGTAGTCCAGATCCAATCCTTCCGTTTTATTGGTGACATCCTTTTCCTTTACAAGGTCCGAGTGGCCGCCGCGCATCGTCTGTTCGGCGTACTCCATGTTGGTGAAAATGTTGGCGCTGCCCATGCCCATGCCCACGGCGAACGAAACGCCGAAGACGGCCGTCGCGATGGCGAAGTGTGCCCATGCCTTCTCCTTCCACGCGTTGGCCAGTTCGGCGAAGAAAAAGATCCCGATCATCATGCAAATATAGTACGACATCTGCGGATGCAGGAAGAAGCCGATATAGGTGAAGAACATGGTGATCAACGCGCCCCACCCGTATTGCCGGCGGTAGGTCAGCAGGAATCCCACCACCACCAGTGACATCCATGTGATGGAGTAGCATTTTCCGTGGTGCTGGGCGGCAATGATGATAAAGAAGTAGCTGGACAGTGCGATGGCGAAGGCTCCCGCCAGACTCAGCCACCTGTCCACCTTGAACGCCCGCAACAGCAGGAAAAACGCACAGAGGTAGAAGAAGAACAGAAAGGCAGTGTTACGAAGCCCCCATCCGAAAAAGTTTATAAAAGGCCTCATGATTTTGTCAATGACGAAGCCGCTGCTCCCTCCGAGTTGGTAGGTGGGCATTCCCGAAAACATGGAGTTGGTCCAAAAAGTGTGTTCCCCTGTTTCGGCTTTATAGGCGCTGCTTTCATGGATAGCGGAAATGGCGTTGATGCTGTCGCCGGCATAGATGATTTTCCCCTCCATGGCAGGCCAGAAATACATCATCGCGGCAATCAGGAAAACCACGGCAATGATGCAATTTGAAAATAGGGACTCCTTCCAAGTGGGTTGCTTTGCAATTTTCTGTTTTTCAGACATATATAGTAGCTTTTTGTTCGTTTAAAATTGCCGCAAAAATAGCAAAAAAAACGATGTGCCATTTCAACATTATTTCGTATTTTTGCACTTTTCCAAGATGATAGAATATGACCCCGACTGACGACAAAGCGCTTGCCCACATCCATTTGCTGACGGAGCGTTATCCCGTCCTCGAATGTTGCAAAGAATCCATCCTCAGGGCCTACCGCCTGATGGAACAATCGTACCTTTCCCAACACAAGCTGTTGGTGGCGGGCAACGGCGGTTCCGCCGCTGACTCCGAACATATTGTCGGCGAACTGATGAAAGGGTTCAAGCTCCCGCGCCCGATTGACGGAGAATTGTCCAAAGCCTGTCAGGACATTGATATGCAGATGGGTACGACCATCGCCGAGCATTTGCAAGGCGCCCTGCCCGCCATCGCCCTCACGGGCCATCCGGGACTGTCCACCGCCTACATGAACGACTGCGTGCCCGAGCTGGTCTTTGCCCAGCAGATGTTGGGTTTCGGGCAAGCCGGCGACACCTTCCTGGCCATCTCCACCTCCGGCAACAGCAAAAACATCCTTTACGCCGCCGTCGTGGCCAAAGCCAAAGGTGTGAAAATCATCGGACTCACCGGAAGCCGTGACAGCAAGCTGGCGGCACTGGCCGACGTTTGCATCCAGGTCCCCGAAACGGAGACCTACAAGGTTCAGGAACTGCACCTTCCTGTGTATCACTGCCTCTGCCTGATGCTGGAGGATCGGTTTTTCGGGGAAAAATAATGTAGAGACGCAAAATTTTGCGTCTCTACAGACGTTCCATGCGTTCGAACACCATTTCCCAATAGGCCTCCTGGTAGTCTTTCGGTAGGAAAGAATTACGGATGGTTTGTTCCCATTCCGAATATTTTTTGTGAAATTTTCGGAAAATGTTGGCGATAACCCTGTCGGAAATGCCTGAATTTTGCATGGCATGGACAAAATCTGCTGACTTGATTCTCTTTTTCCGTCCGTTGAGTGTCAGCGCCAGCTCTTCTTTGTCTTTGGGGTTTACCAATGCCGCATTCAGCAGGTCGTAGGCAGGGGTCAGGCGGAATCCTTCACCAAAGGGGTCGTATAAGGCGAAGTTTTTCAGATGCATGTCGTTGTTGCCTGTCAGCCAGCAGAAAATGAGCAGTTCGTAATAGCGTGTCAGGTCCATCTCGGGAAGGGAAGTGTATTCACAAATTACTTTTGCCACTTGCTCGTAAGAACTTTTGTATTTGTATTCTGTCATGCGTCCCGACAGTTGGCAAAGGTCCTCCATGGCGATTCTCTCGCCTGTGGTCATACGGTCGATGCGTCGGGTGATGTAGCACAGCTCGCCATCTTTCATACGGATGAGGGAATGTGGAACGGTTTGAATGCCAAATTGTTCCGCTAAACACATTGTGAGTTGCTCCACTTCGGGCAGATACGGAAACATATCTGTTTGGGGCTTGAGGATGAAACTGCCCCAAAGTCCCACAATGGTCAGGCGGCTGCTGCCCTTGTGTTCGTTGAGGTGCAGTGAGATTTTGGGCTGGACGCCTGTCAGAGTGGTTTGAATCCGAATGATTTCTGCCGCCAAAGCATCCATATCGGCTCGCGTATAGTCAAAAGTCGGGGCAGGGGAGACACCGAAAAATTTTTTTGCACAGGCCGCGTGGAAATCCTGTTCGCCAGCTCCCAATTCTTTATTACAATACAGACATTTACTCATCTTCTTCCGGAATTTCAACAACACTTAATGCACCGATACAGTCCTTGCAACAGAGTAACAGCAGTGACATCCTGTCCAATCTGCTAATGTCGGTGTTGCGCAAAGCCACATCCAACAGCCACCCTTCGGGAATCAACCCGTCAAATGCTGGAAACAGGGTGGGACTCCCGTAAGCGAGACTGGATAAGGGCATGGTCAAACTGACAGGTTGTGGATTGTCAGATGACAAATATTCAGGCAGATACTCAAAGTGGTACCCCGTGTCAGTTTCGGTTAAAACACCGGCCAATTGGTCTTTATAAAAAATGTTAGCTTTGCGCATGTTCTCTTCTTTGGGGCACTAATTCATAATCAAACAGGTTGAGAACCTTGTTCACCATATCCATTCGTTGTGATGTTTTGCCTTGTTCCAACTCGCGAACGAAAAACAAACTTACGCCAGAGCGATAGGCCAAGTCTTCCTGAGTGAGACCGTATTTTTTGCGTAATTCCTTTACGCATAATGACAAACGTGTTTTCATAATATTATATGATTTCGTCTGCAAAAATACACTTTTTTTCTGATATTATATGTTATTTAATATAAAATAATTGTTTTTATTAGAGTTATATGTTTTTTCATATAGTATGAAGTTTGATGAAATGTTACAAAAACGGGATTAAAAAAACTAAAAAATCCCTATCTTTGCCGCTCAATTTCGTGTTTATGAAAATCATCATTCTCGGAACAGCTTATCCCTACCGCGGCGGACTGGCGGCCTTCAACGAGCGGCTTGCCCGCGAATTCCAGAACCAGGGCCACGAGGTGGAAATCTACACGTTCACCCACCAATACCCTGACTTCTTTTTTCCGGGGAAAACCCAGTACAGCACCGAACCCGCGCCGGAAAACCTGAAGATTGTGCGGAAAGTGCACTCTTACAATCCGTTCAACTGGTTCAAGGTGGGGCGGGAGATAGCCCGGAAAAAGCCCGACCTGATGATTACCAAGTTCTGGCTGCCCTTTATGGCCCCCTGCTTCGGCACGATTGCGCGAATGGTGCGGAAAAACAAGCACACCCGCCTGATCTCCATCCTTGACAATGTCATCCCGCACGAGCACCGCATCGGTGACAAGCTATTCGCGCGCTATTTCATCCGCCCCACCGACGGTTTTGTGGCCATGTCGAAGTCGGTGCTGGCGGACTTGCGGCTGTTCACGCAGGATAAACCCGCCGTGTTCTGCCCGCACCCGCTGTACGACCACTACGGGGAGCGGCTGTCGCGCGAGACGGCACTATCCCTGCTGAACCTTTCGCCGGATTTCCGTTATGTGCTGTTCTTCGGTTTCATCCGCGCCTACAAGGGCCTTGATTTGCTGCTGGAGGCCTTTGCCGACGAGCGTTTCAAGGCCGCGAACATCAAACTGCTGGTAGCGGGTGAGTTCTATGGGGATCCCGCTCCGTATCTCAACAAAATCAAGGAGTTGCAGATTGAAGACAGGGTTGTGCTCTGCACCGACTTCATCCCCGACAGTGAGGTGAACCGCTATTTCAGTGCCTCCGACATCGTGGCGCAGCCTTATAAAACCGCCACCCAAAGCGGTGTGACCCAGATCGCCTTCCACTTTGAGAAACCGATGTTGGTGACAAACGTGGGCGGTCTGCCTGAAATCGTACCCGACGGCAAAATCGGTTATGTGGTCGAACCCGACTCCAAACAGATTGCGGACGCGCTCGTCCGCTACTTCGAGGAGAACAAACAGGCGGAGTTCGAGGCCAACATCGTGGGCGAAAAGCAGAAGTACTTGTGGTCCACGTTCACAGAGTTTATTGAAAAATTGTAACAGAATAATATGAGAATCAGAAGCAAAGCACCATTGAGACTGGGTTTGGCCGGCGGCGGCACCGATGTATCGCCCTTTTCCGACATCTACGGCGGAGCCATCCTCAATGCCACCATCAATATGTACGCCTACACCACGCTGGAACCTACGGATGACGGCAAAATCGTGTTTGACAACCCCGCCCGCCCCGAACTGCGGGAAGAGTTCGACAGCTGCGAGGAATTGACGCCCGAGGGCTTCTTCATCCTCCACAAGGGTGTGTACAACCGGATTGTCAAACAGTTCACGCACAAACCGTTGTCCTTCAAGATTTCCAGCTTTGTGGACTCGCCTCCGGGCTCCGGTTTGGGCACCTCTTCCACCTTGGTCGTTTCCATCCTCGGCGCTTTCGTGGAGTGGCTGAAACTCCCGTTGGGTGAGTATGATATCGCCCATCTGGCCTACGAAATCGAACGCGAGGATTTGGGTATGAGCGGCGGCAAACAGGACCAGTACGCGGCTACTTTCGGCGGTTTCAACTATATGGAATTCATTGGAGACAACGTGATTGTCAACCCGTTGCGCATCCGCCAGCGTTATATGGACGAGCTGGCACACAATCTGGTGCTGTACTATACGGCCACCAGCCATGTTTCGGCTCAAATCATTGAAGACCAGCAGAAAAATGTCAAGGCCAAGAAGCAAAAGTCCATCGACGCGATGTTGAAACTGAAGGAGCAGGCCATCCAGATGAAGGAAACGCTGCTGAAAGGCGACATCGATGCCATTGGAGAAATCCTGAATTTCGGCTGGCAATACAAAAAACAGATGGCCGACAGCATCAGCAATGAACTGATAGACAATGTGTACAATGCAGCCATCCAAGCCGGTGCCTCAGGCGGCAAGATTTCCGGTGCGGGCGGCGGCGGCTTCATGTTCTTCTACTGTCCCTCCACCACACGCTATGCCGTGATTGACGCCCTGCAGGAATTCGGCGGTCAGGCCAAACGCTACGAATTCGTGAACGAGGGATTGAAAACGTGGACGATGTAATTCGGCGTTTTGTAGAGACGTTTCATGAAACGTCTCTACAGGACATGTAAAATTCCCCTTCTATGTAGGTTTGACGAAAGAACGAGTGCAGAGGAAAGTTTACTTTTACTCTGCCGAGTGATGAGGAAAAGAAGGCACAGCCTACAACGGGTGCCCGTAGGGCAGGGTAGTAGAAAAAAATAGAACATAATGAACACAGAAAATAAACAAGCAATCATTCTGGCGGGCGGTTTCGGAACCCGCTTGCAAAGCGTGGTGAAGGACCTTCCCAAGCCGATGGCCCCCGTGAACGGACGGCCGTTCCTGACCTATGTCCTTGATTATCTGATAGCGTACGGTTATACAAAGGTGGTTCTGTCGGTGGGCTATCTGCATGAAAAGGTTGAAGAATACTTTGGTTCTCAGTATAAATCCATTGAGATCTCGTACGCCGTGGAGTCGGAACCGTTGGGCACGGGCGGCGGCATCGCCTTTGCCTTGCAGCAGTGCTCCGCCTACAATGTGCTGATACTGAATGGCGACACCCTTTTCAAGGCCGACTTGAACCGTCTGCAACTTTTCCACGAACAGCATCAAAGCGCCTTGAGCATCATCCTGCGCCATGTGCCCGACACCTCCCGTTATGGCAGCGTGCAAACGGATGAGAACCAGCGGATTGTCAGCTTCACCGAAAAGAACAACAGTAGGGGAGAAGGGTTGATAAATGGCGGTATCTATCTGGTTAAAAGGGAATTGATGCAAGAACTGTCACTTCCTCAAAAATTCTCCTTTGAAAAGGATTTGATGGAGAAATATGTTCACGACCTTTCGTTTTACGCGATGCGGTCGGACGGCTATTTCATCGACATCGGCATCCCCGAGGATTACGCGCGCGCGCAAAAGGAATTCGTGGTCGAATAAAATTCCTCAAAGTTATTACTCCACCACCACCTTCGCCCTCCGGACGAAGCCGTCCCTGTTCCCGCCCTTCGGACGGCACTGGAGGAGGTAAATCCCCGAAGGCAGGTTGCTTATGGATATTTCCGCCGTGCTCCGTCCCTCCGTGTGGATGCGGGACACTTCCGCCCCGACCGCATTGTGGAGGGTGAGTTCGTAGCTGTCGTCATCGGGCAGGTCGATGCGGAGCAGGCCGCTGGCGGGGTTGGGATAGACCCGCAGCTGCGCCGTCACGCCGGCAGTGCCGATGCCATCCGGATCTTCCGGAGTGGTACCGCTGTACGGGCACCAGATGTCAATGCCGTGGAACACGACCGAATCTACGGTTTCGCGGATGGCTTGCGCCGCCGCCGCGTCCAACGTCAGGTCGTTGCTGATGCAAGCCGGCGACTTCCTGAACAGTATCGTATAGAAGGTGACGGCGGCGGCGTAGGTGCCCGCCACCGACGGATGGCTCTCGTCGGAGCTGTACAGCTCGATTTCGGGATGGTGGTCGCGCAGCACATGCCACACTCGTCCAACCGGCGACACGGAAGCATAATTGTCCTCTGCCATTTGCATATAGCGATAAAAGAGCAGGCTGTCCATCCCTTCGTAGGTACACAGCGGCGGGTAATTGGCGCAGTTGCTGGCGTCGCCGTTCTTCCGTCCCCACGTCATGTAGAAAACGATTTCCGCATCGGGTGTGCTGTTGCGGATGAGGTCGCAAAGCTGCTGCGCGTACGGGAAGCACTCGCTCTGCACCTGCCCGATGGGGAAGGAGGGAAGCTGGCTCTGCTCCTGCAGCACGACGTTGTCCCAGCCACCCTGCGCAATCAGCGAGGTGGTGGTGGCGTTCGACAGATGGTTCTGGAACGTGCAGCCGCCGGGCGTGCTCTGCTCGAAGTGGAGCGTGTCACCGCATCCGAGGGCGAGGGTCCGGACCGTGCCGGGCAGGTCGTTGGTGTAGATATAGCTGTTGCCGATGAACAGCACCTTCTTGGTGCTCTGCGCCCCGCAGGTCAGCAAGGCGGCTGTGAGCAAAAGGGTGATGAATCGTTTCATGGTAATTGTTCGATGATGCAATCTATACATTTTTCGGTCAGGATTGTTTCCTGACGGTTAATGATAGCGGGAATAAAAACGTTTTTTTTGGGTGTATTTACACAGCATTTTTCATGCCGTTCAATTCATCAAAAGCCCATTGCGCAACATTGTTTTCAATATAGGTGGCAATCTGGTTCAATTCATTGGTGTCGCGCACAATGCGATCATGGAACCGGGGTTGCCAGGCAAAAGGAATGGCGTTTTCACGGGCGTATTTGGTGACAGCAGTTTTGAATCCACGAATTACAGATGCCAAATTTTTGGATTGAGGTCCAAATTTGTTTTGTTTATCGTTAGGCCGTGTTTGTAGAGACGCAAAATTTTGCGTCTCTACGAGGGGATCAATAATCACAATGCCATGAACATGATTGGGCATAATGATCCACAAAGGTGCCTGAATATGTGGAAAATGTTGCGGTATTGCCCGCCAACATTCCTCCGCATGTTTTCCAATTTCCGACATCGTCATTATCGCCTCTCCATTTTCATCATACCTGATTTCACCGAAATAATGTTCGCGGGCATGTGTGCAAATGGTTATGAAATAGGTGCCTCCATTGTAATCATGCCATGCCGCCCGAGCCGAAGGAATGCAATATTTATTTTTGAATCTGTCTTCCGACATATCTGTTTTGTTATAATTTGCTAAATGATAAAATCGGCGGCAAATATACAACCTCCATACCCCCTTTGTCAAGGGGTTGAATAAAAATTTTCGGTTTTTTCTTTGGGATATATAAAATAATGTAGAGACGTCATAATATGGCGTCTCTACAAGGCAATGGTTTCTCTATAATTTTTTCGTAGAGACATCTGTGTTCATAAATGTAGAGACGCAAAATTTTGCGTCTCTACAGGTGCGTTTCTACAATTTTGGGTTGCACCATTCCGCCGGCTGTCAGGCCGGCGGAATCTCATGCGTATTATCTGCGTTCTCTGGGACCGCCGCCGTTGTGACGGGGACCGCCGTTGCCGCCTTCGCGGCGCGGGCCGTGGCCGTTACCGTTGCCATTGCCGCCTTCTCTGCGGGGCGGACGCGGACGGGCCGTCGGTTCCTTGTAGCCTTCCGGCTTCTCTTCGAGCACGCGGTGCGACAGACGCAACTTGCCCTTGTCGTCAATCTCGATCAGCTTCACCTGGATGTGGTCGCCGACGTTGATGCCGGATTCTTCCATCGTCTCAAGGCGCTTCCAGCTGATTTCGGAGATGTGGAGCAGTCCGTCGGTGCCGGGGATGATTTCCACGAAGGCGCCGAAGGGCTGGATGGTCTTCACCACGCCGTCGTAAACCTTGTTGAGCTCGGGCACCTCGGTGATGCGGTTGATGCGCTCGATGGCGGCGTTGATGTCGTCCACATTGGCGGCAGCGACGTCGATGATACCGAACTCGCCCACCTCCTCGATGTTGATGACGGTGTTGGTTTCACGCTGCATCTCCTGGATGACCTTGCCGCCAGGGCCGATGACCGCGCCGATGAACTCGCGCGGGATCTGGATCTGGACGATGCGCGGGACGAACGGACGGTAGTCTTCGCGCGGTTCCGGGATGGCTTCGTGCATCTTGCCCAAGATGTACATACGGCCCTTGCGTGCCTGTTCGAGAGCCTCGGCCATCGTTTCGGCGGAGAGACCGTTGATCTTGATGTCCATCTGGCAGGCGGTGATACCATCGGCGGTACCGCAGACCTTGAAGTCCATGTCGCCGAGGTGGTCTTCATCACCCAGAATATCGGAAAGGATGGCGTAGTTGCCGGTTTTCTCGTCGGTGATCAAACCCATGGCGATGCCGGAGACGGGTTTTTTCATCTTCACGCCGCAGTCGTACAGGGCGAGGGTGCCGGCGCAGACGGTGGCCATGGAGGAGCTGCCGTTCGATTCGAGGATGTCGGAAACGAGGCGGACAGTGTAGGGGAACGACGGGTCGTCGAACGGGATCATCGGCTTGAGGGCGCGGTGCGCCAGGTTGCCGTGACCGATCTCGCGGCGGCCGGTGCTGCGGATGGGCTTCACCTCACCGACGGAGAACGGCGGGAAGTTGTAGTGGAGGATGAAGCGGCTGCTTCCTTCCACGATGGCGCCGTCGATGGTCTGCTCGTCAAGCTTGGTGCCGAGCGTGCAGGACATCAGCGACTGTGTCTCGCCGCGGGTGAAGATGGCGGAGCCGTGTGCGGACGGGAGGTAGCCTGTCTCGATCCAGATGGGACGGATCTCGTCCAACTTACGGCCGTCCAGACGGATACGCTCGTTGAGGATCATATTGCGCATGGCGTGGTACTGCACGTCGTGGTAGTAGCGGGCCACCATGTATTTCTTTTCTTCGCGTTCCTCTTCGGGAATGGTTTCCATGAATTCTTCCAGAACCTTGTCGAAGGCGTCGTTGCGCTCCTGCTTGCCCATGAAGGACTTGGCGATGGCGTAAACCTTGTCGTAGGTCTCTTTGTTGACGCGCTCGCGGAGTTCGTCGTCGTTGGTTTCGTGGCAGTATTCGCGTTTGGGGTTGGCTTTTTCAACCTTGGCGGCGAGATCGAGCTGAGCCTGGCACTGTACCTTGATGGCTGCGTGGGCGGCGTTGAGGGCCTCCACCATGTCGGCTTCGGAGATCTCGTTCATTTCGCCTTCCACCATCATGATGTTGTCCATCGTGGCGGCGACGATCATGTCAATGTCGGAGTTCTGCATTTCCTCGACGGTCGGGTTGATGACCATTTTGCCGTCGATGCGGCCGACGCGCACTTCGGAGATGGGGCCGTTCCACGGGATGTTGGAGACGGAGAGTGCGGCGGAGGCGGCGAGGCCTGCGTAGGCGTCGGGGAGGTTGTTGCGGTCACCGGAGATGAGGGTCACGAGGACCTGCGTCTCGGCGTGGAAGTTATCGGGGAAGAGGGGGCGGAGGGCGCGGTCAACCAAGCGGGCGATGAGGATCTCGTACTCGGAGGGACGGCCTTCGCGTTTGAAGAAACCGCCGGGGAAGCGTCCCACGGCGCCGTATTTTTCCTGATATTCAACCTGTAAGGGCATAAAATCGGTGTTTTCCACTGCGTCTTTCTTGCAGCAGACGGTGGCGAGCAGCATGGTGTCGCCCATTTTCACGACCGCGGAGCCGTCGGCCTGCTTGGCCAGCTTGCCGGTCTCGATGGTGACTTCTCTTCCGTCACCCAATGTAAAAGTCTGACTAATTCCTAACATATCTATATTGTATTATTCTAAATGCCTTATACTACAATATGCCCAATGCCGTCCTCCTTTGGGATTCTGGCGATTGAGCAATTCTGTAATGAAGTTTAGTATGAAAAAAAGGCAATTACAAGAATTGCCTTTTTTAGCCTTATGATTATTTTCTTAAACCAAGTTTCTTGACGATTGCTCTGTATCTTTCAATGTCCTGCTCCTTGAGGTAGGCAAGCATTTTTCTTCTTTTGCCGACCAGAGCCATCAGGGAACGCTTGGTGCTTAAGTCTTTATGGTTTTCCTTCACGTGCTCGGTCAGATGTTTGATGCGGAACGTGAAAAGGGCGATCTGGCTTTCCGGGGAACCGGTATCGGTAGCGGAAGCGCCGTTTTGTGCGAAGATTTCTTTCTTTACTTCAGATGTTAAGTACATAATTTTCTTTCCTTTAATTATTTTTCTATCGTCTATTTTTCGGGGTGCAAAAGTACAACTTTTTTTCTTTGAAATATAGGCTGTTAAAAAATTTTTTTAATGTCATTGAATTTGTCGTAATTTCATCCTATACCGTAGAGAGGTGAAGCGGGAGAACAAGGCGGTGGAAACGGATGTATGATAATAGGTATTATTAACGAATTTATACGGCATTTTTATTAATGTTCAAATTGTTGAACGCCCATCGGGCGACATTGTTTTCAATGTAGGCGGCAATGTTGTTCAATTTTGTCGTGTCGCGTACAATGCGGTCGTAAAATCGGGATTGCCATGCGAAGGGTATTTGGTTTTGGTTGGCGAAATGGGTGATGGCACGTTTTATTCCACTAATCGTAACCGACAGCCAACCCTGCATATTGGCGATTTGTCGGTGTAGAGCCGTGGTGCACCGCGGCTCTACATTTGCGGTTCCCCTGTTCCTGATTTTATTATTATGGAATTGTTCCACGTCACGCCGGTCGTAGGGCGTTTGGTCATAATCAATATTGATGATGGCGTGTATGTGATCGGGCATAATCACCCATAATGGTATATCTGCGTATGGGTAATGGATCT
>JAEEGG010001214.1_pt1 | contig 70613 bp, 52 predicted proteins | sample 9134161 | NCBI WGS metagenome assembly JAEEGG01 (sample SAMN16246543, study PRJNA631951) | gut metagenome | biome: gut microbiome; feature: rumen; material: CR-attached | host: Bos | place: Iran: Karaj | collected 2018-10
TCGGGTAAAGCCTCACTGACAGCATCCAGATAGTATGTCCTGGTGTGGACAACGCCTTCCAGGTAGGCCTGGATGAAGTCCTTGAGGGACATTCCTTCCGTGTAGTTCACTTTGCGGTGGATGTCCTGCTTTTCCAGTACCTCGCTGATGATGACCTGGCGGAAGAAATCCAGTTTGGTCTTGGCATAATAGAAGATGGCGCCGCGGGTGAAGCCCGTGGCCTTTTCCACTTCGTCCAAGGTGAGGTCGCCGATGTTGCGGGTGAGCAGCAGCGAGAAGGTTTGGGCGAAGAGCTTCTCTTTATTGTTCTCTCTCATTGCCAAGCATGTGCGTTTTTACAAAGATACGCACTTTTTTCACTTTGTTTGCATACTATTTAGTATGTTAATAACATACTTTTTAGTATCTTTGCAATACTTGTTAGTAGAACCTTAAAGCAAATGGAAACGATTAAGACCGAGTTGTATGAAGCCCCTACAACTGATGTGATAGTTGTAAAAACAGAGGGCGCTATTCTCACCGTCTCTGGTGACGCACCACAGTATGAAGGTCCAGAAGAGTTTTAGGAGGAAGCATTATGAAGAATAGCAAGTTAATCATACCTGTTTTATTGAGCCTCAGCCTGGGATTCGCCTCCTGCGACAAGATAGATGAGATCATTGAGGAAGAGACTCCTAACGCTGTAGCTGAGGAGGAAGTTTGGACATTGAAGGTGGAAGCCGGCGAGAAAGGTGATGCCGTCACCAAAGCGCTGTCGTTGAACACGGACGGTACTATCAAGTCGGAGTGGGTGCAAAACGACGTCATTATTGCTTATAAGTACCTTGAAAATGGAATGCTCTATCTTTCGGAACCCGTTGGTTCGTTAACAGCTGAAGCGAGTGGTTTACACACAACCTTTACCGGTTCGCTGACTTCCGTTGAAGGACTGGCAGTAGGCACGAAGATTCGTTTGACCTATCCCAATGACCAACCCGATTATCGCGGCCAGGATGGAACGTTGCAGTATATTTCCGACCACTGCAATTATTCCTATGCGGAGGTGGAAATTACGGAATTGAATACGGAAACAAGAGTAATCTCCACGACCAACGCTGCTTTCAAGAATGTCCAAGCTATCTGGAAAATAAAGTTTCAGGATGCTGAAGGTGCGGATATTAACGTAACGAGTGTAACTATTGTCGGAGACGACATGTTATCCTACTATCTTGGCAGTAACGTCGCCATTATGGGGGGCATTAACATTACATTTGCGGATGCTGTCAATGAGATATGGGTGGCCATACATTCAATGAGCGAAATCAACAACTATGTCATTAAATGCGTCACAGATGATTCCCGGCAATTGAGTTGCGTAAAGAGTGGAAAGTTGCAGGCAGGAAAGTACTATACCTCGACACTAAAGATGCAGGATCTGTCATCAAACTATCTTACGGAAATCAATTCAGTGTCCGATCTTGTGCTACTCTCCAACGAGGTAAGTATCGGCAAGAATTACGCTGGACAGACGGTAACATTGATGCAGGATCTGGACCTCTCGGGAGTTGACAACTTCCAACCCATTGGTTTAAGTTCGGTCCTTTCATTCAAGGGGTGTTTCGACGGGAATCATAAAACCATTTCCAACTTGAAGATTAACGCAACACAACAGAATGTAGGATTGTTCGGATATTTGGGACGGAATTCCAATGTCAAAGATTTGACGTTGGATAATTGTACAATCACATCGACCCAAAGCAGAGTCGGTGGCATAGCCGGCTACACGGATGGTAATATATCAGGATGTACCGTATCTGGCTCAATCACGGGAACAGGTAATGTAGCTGGCATAGTTGCATACATTGACAGTGGGGTAAGTGCCCCTCTGACCAATTGCACCTTTTCCGGGACGGTTACGGCAACCAATGGGAGTGCGGCAGGTATCGTAACTCTTTCTAATGCCAGGATTGAAAATTGCACAAACAACGGAACGATTCAAGGAAAAAACGAAGTAGGCGGCATTTTGGCGGGTGGTGGGTCTAGTCCTGTGACGGGGTGTACCAATAACGGAGCTGTGACAGGACAAAAATATATTGGAGGCATTGTTGGAATAAGCAGGTACGCGGTATGCACTATTTCAGATTGCACAAATAACGGTCATATCACGGCTACAGGCAGTGATGCTGGCGGAATTGCCGGAAGATTTCAAGGATATTCCAGCACCCTTACCATCAGCAATTGTATCAATACAGGAACGATTGAAGGTGCTAGTATTGTTGGAGGAATCGCCGGATACACCAAGTCTACGGAAAAAACGCTCACCTATTTGAATTGTTCCAATAGTGGGTCGATTATTTCAACTGGCGATAGTGCGGGTGGACTGTTCGGCATGGTCCGAATGCACAGGAGTAGTCCTAGTAGCCCTACGACTGTACTTGTCATAAGCAATTCCTATAATCAAGGGACTGTAAATGGTACGGACAACGTTGGTGGTATGATTGGACAGCTTCTCGGCGGAACCGACAATCCGCAATTGTCATTTGATTCTTGCTTTAGCAATGGTGATGTATCCGCCTCAAAGGCATCTCCTCATATAGGTGCTTACATTGGATACTTCCCTTCCTCCTATAACGGACAGAGTACTACGGGTAGCTTTGTGTTTACGAATTCGTTCTATTCTTCTGTTCCGGGCTGTCTTGCCGTTGATGGAGCAGATCAAGACGGTGTGGCAGGTGCTTACAAGATTGTCGGCGCCGGTGGCGTAACCGTGACGCCTTCCACGGCTGAAGACCTGCTGCACGAAAGTGTCAAGTACTTTGTTTTCGGCAAGGCAGTAACTCTGACCCTGTCCGGCGGTTCTTCTTACAGCGCTGTCGATGGTTCGAGCAATCCTGTTACCTTGACAGACAACGGAGGCGGATCCTATACCCTCACAATGCCGGCCGCTGATGTGACAATATCGGCCGACTAAATAGACCGGTCTGATGTCAAAGCCGCCCGGGAGGCCTCACAAAAGAGAGTCCCGGGCGGTTTCTAGTGAGGATGTGGCAGTGAGGTTGAAGGTTGTTTCTACTGCTCCGCCCACGTATTTGTACAGGGTCATCTTCTTGCGGACGATTGTGCCGGAGAACGCTTTCACTATCTGCTCGCCGGTGGTGGGGTACAGGTCAAAGCTGTTGCTGCTTGTCCAGCGGGCTTCGAAGGTATATCTTGAAAAACCGATCTGGTCTTTCACGCTGAGTGTGATAATGCCGGTATTGCCATCGTTTTCGAACTCCATCAGTATTACACCGGTTACTTCTACTTCTTTGTTGGTGGCGCCGGAAATCGCAGTGGTAGGGAATTCTCCCATCCAGGTTTCATTGATCGGTTGGAATTCTGATATCTCCTTGGTGCAAGATGTGCAGACCAGGCAGAGGAGCCCGGCAAACACGGTAATAATCTTTTTCATATCATTCATCTGTTTTGTCAGTTCTGACATATAAACGCACGAAATACAAAAATACGTCACGCAAATTGCTTCTTCCGTTAAACTATTTGTAAATTCGATAGTCAAACAATGCAAAACGTTTAACACAACAGTAAGCAAAATGAAAAAACTTATCTTCGGGCTTTTCGCCCTTCTGATGACGACCTGTGCTTTCGCACAGCCGCAGTTCAATGCTGAAGACATGGCCAAGATGCGTGTTGACCGCATCAAAGAGACCTGCAAGACCACAGATGCACAGTACAAGAAACTGTACGACTATTTCCTCAAGGATTCACAGCAGATGATGGAAATGTTCCAGAACAACCAGGGCGGCGGCCCCGGCGGTTTCGATATGGAAGCTATGCAGAAGAGGATGCAGGAGCAGGAAAAATTCATCAAGAGCGTTCTGACTGCTGACCAGTACAAGAAGTACGACGAGGAGATGCAGCGTATGCGTCAGGGCGGAGGCTTCGGTGGAGGCTTCGGCAGATAGGACGGCCCGCGATGCGTCAATCAAAAAAGCAGGTCGCAGGCCTGCTTTTTTGCATAAATAAGATTAAATTTGTGTCAAAGGCTAAACGCAATATTAAACTATGAAAAAACTTCTTCTGCTTTTGTCTGTGCTTGCCCTGTTCGGGTGCAGCAAGACTGTCAACACTCCTGTCCTCACCATCGAAGGAGGCCAGATCCAAGGTGTAACGACTGACATCCCCGGCGTGCTCGTATATCGTGGCATTCCGTACGCAGCTCCGCCTATCGGAGAGAACCGCTGGAAAGAGCCGCAGCCGGTAGTTCCCTGGCAGGGCGTACGCCTGTGCGACCGCTTCGGTCATCCCAGCTATCAGGCTATCCAGTATCCCGGCGGATACTACACCGAGTGGGGTTATGGCGGAGAGGCTCCCTACAGCGAGGACTGCCTCTATGCAAATGTATGGACCAAGGCTTCAGGCCATCCTGAGAAGAAACTCCCCGTAGCACTCTGGATCCACGGCGGCGGATACCGCGAAGGTTTCGGATCAGAGCCTGAGTTCGACGCCCAGGAGTGGGGCGCGAGAGATGTAGTCCTCGTGTCAATCAACTACCGTCTCGGCGTCTTCGGCTTCCTGACCCATCCCGACCTTGCAGCCGAGAGCCCTCACGGCGTATCCGGCAACTACGGTATCCTCGACCAGATCGAGGCCCTGAAGTGGATCAAGAAGAATATCGCCCAGTTCGGCGGCGACCCTGACAATGTAATGATATTCGGCCAGAGCGCCGGCGCCGGCAGCGTGAAGACCCTCTGCGAGTCTCCGCTTGCCCGCGGCCTCTTCCACAAAGCCGTGATTATGTCTGGCGGCGGACTGACAGTGCCTCAGGCAGCTCCCGCAGCAGCCCCTGCACGCCCTGCCAATATGCCCGCAATGCCCGCTTCTGCAATGCGTATGTTCCGTCCGACCAACATAGCTGACGCCCAGAATGCAACCAAGGAAATTATGGACTGGGCAGGCTTTACCGACCTCAAGAAGATGCGCGCCGCAGCTACGGAGACAATCCACGCTCTGGGCACCATCTACAACGCAGCCTCAGGCAAATTCGGCTACATCAGCGGTTCGCCGATGGTGGACGGCTACGTAAGCCTCGAAAGTTTCGATGCAGCTGCAGCTGACGGCACTCTTGCCGACGTTCCCTATATGATCGGCTATACCCTCAACGATATGGGCGATATGTCCGGCGGCATCGCAGCATTCTGCCTCAACCGCGAGGAGAAAGGCAACAAGGCCTGGGCATACGAATTCGCCCGCCCGCTGCCTGACGACGGTTCACATCCCGAAGTGACAGCCCGCCTCAAAGGCGCCTTCCACTCATCAGACCTCTGGTTCGTATTCAAATCCCTGAAGCACTGCTGGCGTCCCTGGACCCAGGGTGACTGGGATCTCTCGACCAAGATGATCGACGCCTGGACCAACTTCGCTAAGACAGGCGATCCCGGAATGGGCTGGGAGCCTTACACCAAGGCGAATCCGAAGTTTATGCGCTTCAAACTGGACTCAAACGACGCCGAAGCTTCTGATATGGGCGACCCCATCAGGCCGTAAAGTCTGACGGCAGGAACAACTGGCTGAAGTCCGACCCCGGTGAGGGCCGGACTTCTTCATTTTAGGCCTGATACAATTGGAATTGCGCACAAGCTTGCTTAAATTTGGACTAGAAAAACCTAACAAAACTGTGTATGCGTACTAAAGCTTTCGGACGCGCCGTCTTCACGGCCGCCGTCCTGCTCCTGTCGCTGGCATCCAACGCGCAGGAAAAGAACACTTTCTGCAATCCGCTCGATCTGGTCGTGCCGGGCGAGCGTTCCTACAGAGGCGGAGAGCCGGTAGTCCTGGTCTACCAGAACGACTACTTCCTTTTCGTCTCCCATCGCAAAGGCTACTGGTACTCTCCCGACTTCAAGGACTGGACCTACGTTGACGCCCCGAACTATCCGGGCGGAGTGGTTTCTGTCGTCGAGATGGACGGAGAGCTGATCGGCTGCTCAATGAACAACAAGAGTGTCTACAAGGCAATCGACCCGAAGGCAGGCACCTGGGAGCTGATAGGCACCCTCGACAGCGACCGCTACGGCGACGCCAATATGTTCGTGGATGACGACGGACGCCTCTACCTCTACTACGGCTGGTCACAGCTGATGCCCTTCAAGGTAGTAGAGCTGGACAAGAAGACCTTCAAGGAGATTGCAGGGCCGAACGTCCTTTTCTTCAGCGACTATCGCAACCACGGCTTCGAGAAGCGCACCCACGACGATGTGATCTACTCCATCTTCGGCGGGCGCCGCGACTACTTCGAGGAGGAATATCCCTGGATCGAAGGTCCGTGGATGACCAAGCATAACGGCAAATACTATCTCCAGTACGCCGCCATCGGCCTGGAGCTTCTCTCATATTCTCACGGTGTGTACGTCGGCGACAGTCCTATGGGCCCCTTCACATACTCTGAGCACAACCCCCTGACCTTCAAGACCACCGGTTTCGCAGTGGGCGCCGGTCACGGCAGCACCTTCCATGACAAGAACGGCCAGCTGTGGACCATCTGTATGATTCCCGCCAGCTACGGCGGAGCGGGCCGCGGCTCAGAGCTCGCCATCTTCCCGACAGCGGTGGACGCTGAAGGCGTGATGCACGCCAATGAAGAGTTCGGCGACTATCCCCAGTTCTGGCCCGGCACCCGCACCGACGCTGTGGACCACAACTGGACAGGCTGGAAGCTCCTTTCTCACCAGAAAAAAGTGACCGTGTCGTCAACCTTCGAGAACTTCGTTCCCGAGAATGCTGTCGACGAGGACTTTATGACAAACTGGGCTGCTGAAACAGGCAATCCTGGCGAATGGTTCCAGGTTGACCTCGGCAAGGTGGCCGACATCTACGCAATCCAGTGCAACTGGGACCACATCGGCGCCCAGCAGGCAGCAGCCGGCGGCTTCGGCGGCGCAGCTCCCCAGCTCCCCGAATTCTACCAGTGCTTCAAGGTTGAGGTTTCCATCGACGGTCAGAACTGGACCACCGTCATTGACAAGCCCGCCAACAAGATGGACTTCCACCACGACTATACCGAGCTGGCCAGGCCCGCTCAGGGCCGCTATGTGAAGGTTACCAACACCCGCCAGTGCCACGACGGTGCCAAGTTCAGCATCAAGGACCTGCGCGTGTTCGGCAACCCGTACTCTGCAGGCAGCGTCAAGGTGGCCGACTTCAAGGTCGTTCGCAGCCAGAAGGACCGCCGCGAGGCCGAGCTCCTCTGGGAGCCCGTTCCCGGTGCTGACGGCTACATCATTCGCTATGGCATCGAGCCCGGCAAACTTTACAACAGTTACATAGTATACGACAAGAACTACCTGAAACTCCACAGCCTCAACACTGCTCCCGAGTATATCTTCGAAATAGAGTCGTTCGACTCAGGTCTCGACTACTACTATCCGAGGAGCGAGGAAGTCAACGGCACCGGCGGAGAAGTCGAGATCAACAAACGCGGCCAGGGCCGCAGCGGTTTCGGCCGTAACGACCCGAACACCAAGCGCGTGATGATCAAGGAAGGCGTCGACCGCTACGTCTTCGAAGGCATAGACCCCGGCACCTGGACCATCAACCACAGCTACGGTCCCGTTCTCTGGTCCGGCGAACTCACCGCTGCTGACCTCATCGGCACCGGCGAACCCGGCATCGAGGCGAAACTTACCGATATGGGCGTAGGCACCCAGGTAAATGCCGAGATGTGGATGAAAGTGGAGCGCGGCCCCGAAGCGGGCAAGGTTATCCTTGAAATCCGTCATCTGCCCCGTCAGGGCGGCTGGCCCGGAATGATGGGCGGCGGCGGAATGATGGGCGGTTCTGTCTCTTCACCTGTCGTGAATCCGGACAATACCGTGACATTCAACTACCGTGACCCCAACGCCAAGTCCGTGAAGGTGAACGCCCAGTTCGCCGGCACCCAGGATATGGTCAAGGGCGCGAACGGAGTGTGGAGCATAACCCTCGGCCCCGTCGAGCCGGATATGTACCCCTACAGTTTCATCGTGGACGGCGTGACCATTATGGACCCCCAGAATCCTGACTGGTTCCCCAACGAGACCTTCAAGAACAGCATCGTGGACGTGCGCGGCAACGGCGCGCCCCTGCTGCACGCCCTTACCAACGTGCCCCACGGCAGCGTGGACTATGTGAACTACTGGTCCGAGAGCCTGGGCACCTGGGGCAATGCGATAGTCTACACGCCCCCGCAGTACGACAAGAACAAGAATAAAAAATATCCTGTATTCTATCTCATCAGCGGAACGACCGACACTGAGGAAGTTTACTTCAAGGTGGGCAGGATGAACCTCATCCTCGACAACCTGATCGCCCAGGGCAAGGCAAAGGATATGATCATCGTGCTGCCTTACGGCAATCCGTCTAAATATTTCCCGGCAGGGCAGGCTCCGCGCGGTGACCTCTTCACCACCGATGTGCTCAACGACCTTATGCCTTTCGTGGAGAAGAACTACCGCACCATCAACGACCGTGACCACCGCGCCATCGGCGGCTTCTCACGCGGCGGCAACCAGGGACTGTCGATAGGCCTTACGAACCTCGACAAGTTCTCCTGGCTGTGCTCGTACAGCTCTTTCACCAGCACCACTCTCCCGGGCGGCATCTACGACGACCCGAAGATCAACGACAAGATCCACCTCTTCTGGCTGGGCGTCGGCACAGACGACTTCCTCTACGGCAACGCCAAGGACTATATGGACTTCCTTGACAGCAAAGGCATCAAAAACGTCAAGGTGTTCACGACCGGCAAGTTCGGTCACACTTGGATGAACGCCAAGTATTTCCTCGATGAAACTCTGCCCCTTCTTTTTCAGACTAAATAGCTATGAAAACATATAGAATACTTATCGCAGCGGCTCTGCTCGTGATGCTTCCGCTGCTCAGCCAGGCCCAGCCTCCCCAGGCCGGCGAAGGCCAGCGTCTCACTCCGCAGGTTATGGCACGTCTGTTCCCCGCGGGCGTCGTGTCTCCCGAGTACAACGCAGACGGTTCAGTTACTTTCCGCTGCCAGGCCGCAGATGCAAAGTCTGTAGAGCTTGACTGCCAGATGCTGCCCCAGGCAATGCCTATGACCAAAGATGCCAACGGCGTATGGAGCATCACCGTCACCCCCGGAAAGCCGGACATCTATCCTTATGCCTTCGTCATCGACGGCACGAAGGTGGCCGACCCCAACAATATGTTCATATTCCCCAACGAGGGTTTCAAATATTCCCTTGCCGACGTCAAGGGTCCCGAGCCGTCGGTGCAGGACATCCAGGACGTGCCTCACGGCAAGGTAAGCTACCGTTTCTACCATTCGAACACCTGCGGCATCGACCGTCAGATGTGCGTCTACACCCCTGCGGGCTATAACCCCGCCGGAAAGGAGAAACTCCCCGTGCTCTATCTCATCCACGGTATGACCGACACCTGGGAGACCTGGTTCAAGGTGGGACACGTCAACAACATCCTCGACAACCTCATCGCAGCAGGGCTTGCCAAACGTATGATCGTGGTGATGCCTTATGCCAATCCTTATCCCGAGATGATGCGTCAGGGTCTCGCCGACCGCTATGACTCAATGGACACCGACCGTGTTGCAGCTGAGATCATCAAAGACGTGAAGCCTTTCATCGAGGCCAACTATGCCGTCAAGACCTCTGCCCGCGACCGCGCAGTGGCCGGCTTCTCTCTCGGTGGCCGCCAGGCCCTCGCAACGGGCCTCGGCAACCCCAAGGAGTTCCAGTGGGTGTGCGCTATGGCTCCGGCCATCTTCGGCAATGAGTACGAGACCAATTTCAGCAACGGCACCTACGCCCCCGTGAACACCATCAACAAAAACTACAAGCTCGTGTGGATCGGCACCGGAACCTCTGATTTCCTGATCGAGGCTTCCCGCGGCCTGGACGCATACCTTACAAAGAACGGCGTAAAACACACTTTCTACACTCCTGACGGCGGCCACACCTGGATGAACTGCCGCGATTATCTGACACACATAGCACAGATACTGTTCAAGTAACACGCAATTATGAAAAAACTACTGATAAGCTTCTTTTCGCTGGTTCTGCTCCTGGCCTCCTGCGGCCCGAAGCAGACTTATGAATATCCTTTCCAGAACCCTGACCTCAATATCGAGGAACGTATCGACAATCTGATGTCCCTGCTCACCGTCGAGGAGAAGGTGGGTTTGATGATGAACAAGAACGTGTCTGTGGACCGTCTCGGCATCCCTTCATACAACTGGTGGAGCGAGGCCTGCCACGGAGTGCGTCAGGACGGATACACTGTATATCCCCAGCCTATCGGAATGGCAGCCGCTTTCAACCCTCAGCAGATGTATGATGTCTTCTCACAGGTTTCCGACGAGGCCCGAGCCAACTGGAACCGCTCGAACCACGACATCTTCAACGTGCCGATGGGAGTGACCTATTACCCCGGCAACCCGGAGCTTTCGTTCTGGTGCCCGAACATCAACATCTTCCGTGACCCCCGCTGGGGACGCGGCCAGGAGACCTGCGGCGAGGATCCCTATCTGACCGGAGTCCTCGGTCTGCAGACGGTGCTCGGAATGCAGGGCAATGACAAGCACTATTTCAAGACCCACGCTTGTGCCAAGCACTACGCCGTACACAGCGGTCCCGAGCCTCTGCGCCATACCTTTGACGCCCGCGTGTCACAGCGCGACCTCTGGGAGACCTATCTCCCCGCTTTCAAGAAGCTGGTGGTGGAAGGCAACGTCCGTGAGGTGATGAGCGCCTACAACCGCTACGAAGGCGTGCCCTGCAGCTCCAACGACCGTCTGCTGAACGACATCCTTCGCGGCAAGTGGGGCTTCGACGGCATCGTCGTCACTGACTGCGACGCCATCAACAACTACTATACCCGCGGCCAGCACGAAACCCAGCCCGACGCTCTGAGCGCCGCAGTTGAGGTAGCCCTGAACGGCGCCGACCTGGAGTGCGGAAAAGTTATGATGGTTCTTCTCGAGGGTCTTGAGAAAGGCCTCATCAAGGAGAGCGAACTCGACGTGCACCTGCGCAAGATCCTCCGCGGCCGCTTCGAACTGGGAATGTTCGACCCGGCTGACCGCCTGCCCTGGGCAAACCTCGGCGAGGACGTGATCAGCAGCGAGGAGCACGACGCCCTTGCCACCCAGGCAGCCCGCGAATCTATGGTTCTCCTTTACAACAAGGACAACACTCTTCCTTTGTCAAAGGATATCAAGACCCTTGCAGTGATAGGCCCCAATGCTGACGATGCCGCACTGCTCAACGGCAACTACGGCGGCACTCCGACAGCAGAGCACACCCACTCGCTGCTGGACGGCATCAAGGCCGCCCTGCCCGGCGTCAACATCATCTACGCCAAGGGCTGTGAGCTCACTGACGATTACAACACCATCTACCACCTGCCCGATTTCAACGCTGGCCAGGGAATGTTCGTAGAGTTCTGGGACAACAACACGATGAGCGGCAAACCTGCTGCAAGCGGATACTACAAGGCTCTCAACTTCAGCACCTTCGGAGCTTACGGCTTCGCCGAGGGAGTGCCTACCGACAAGATTTCAGTACGCATCAAAGGCCGCTACGTTCCTGACTTCACCGGCCCTATGAGCTACTATGTCAGCAGCGACAACGGCTATGTCCTCAAGGTCAACGGCCGCGTGGTTGAGAACGCCAAGGGCGGTGCCCCGATGATGCGTGGCTTCGGCCGCAGGGGCGGTATGAGCTACAAGACCTTTGACGTCCAGGCCGGCAAGCCGATCGACGTAGAGATCGAATATCGTCGCGGAAGCGGCGCCTTCGCCCAGCTGCGTGCCGATTTCTGCCAGCGCAAGTATGCAGACTTCGCCGAGGAGAAAGCCCTTGTTGCAAACGCTGACGCCATCATCGTGATAGGCGGCATCTCAGCCCAGCTCGAGGGAGAGGGCGGCGACAAGGCCGATATCGAACTTCCTGCAGTACAGCAGAGGCTTGTGCGTGCAATGCACGCCACCGGCAAGCCCGTCGTTTTCGTAAACTGCTCGGGTTCAGCTATTGCCTTCGCAAGCATCGAGGGTCAGTATGACGCTCTGCTTCAGGCCTGGTATCCCGGTCAGGGCGGTTCAAAGGCTCTTGCAGAGGTGATCTTCGGCGACTGCAACCCTTCAGGCAAGCTTCCCGTCACTTTCTATGCGTCTAACGATGACCTGCCCGACTTCCTGGATTACAGTATGGACAACCGCACTTACAAATATTTCCGCGGCAAACCCCTTTACGCTTTCGGCTACGGCTTGAGCTACACAACCTTCGAATATGGCAAGGGCAAGCTCAACAAGCAGTCGATGCGCAAGGACGGCAAGGTGACCATCACAGTGCCCGTCAAGAATACCGGCAAGGTGCAGGGTGCCGAGACAGTGCAGGTTTATGTCCAGGCCATCGACAAGGCTGACGCTCCGATCAAGGCCCTCCAGGGCTTCGAGAAGCTCACTCTTGCTCCCGGCCAGACCGGCAAGGCCCGCATTACCCTCGACGGTGAGGCCTTCTCGTTCTACGATGAGGCAGTTGACGGTTTGTCAGTCTATTCCGGCAAGTACCGCATCCTCTACGGCAGCTCGTCCCGCGACGAAGACCTGCAGGCTATCGACTTCCAGGTTATCTAACAATAACGACAGTAATTGATGAAAAGATTGTTTATGACAGTCGTCCTGGCGCTCGCAGCATTCGCAGGGCTCCAGGCGCAGCCGCCCGGCGGAATGTCCTCAGCCCAGCTTGCCGGCTTCAGCTTCAGGATGCCTGAGGTGCGCTGCAGTGAAAAGTTCCTGGACGTGGACTATGCAGGTGACGGACAGGTCTATCACAAGCTCGATATTTACCTTCCGGCAGAAAGGAAGGCGTCGTACCCGGTAGTGGTGCATATCTACGGCAGCGCCTGGTTCTCGAACAATTCGAAGAATATGGCAAACCTCGACAACATCTGCCAGGCTCTTCTTGACGCAGGATACGCTATCGTGACTCCGAACCACCGTTCGAGTATGGATGCCAAGTTCCCGGCTCAGATACAGGATATCAAGGCCGTTGTGCGTTTCGTCCGCGCAAAGGCCGGGGAGTACCACTTCGACACATCGTTCATCGGTATTTCAGGCTTTTCTTCAGGCGGACATCTCGCCTCTCTGGCAGGCTCTACCTCGAATGTCAAAACAGCCAGGGTCGGCAGCCACAATGTCGACCTCGAAGGTTCGGTAGGTCCCTATACCTCTTTCAGCAGCAGCGTGGACTGCGTCTGCGACTGGTCCGGCCCCATCGACCTTCTGAATATGGAGTGCGAGTGGGACCGGCCCTGGGGCGGTACCCCCGAAGAGGCTCTGCTCGGTGTAGACTATAACGGCGACGACGATCTCTTCCGCACCATCGACCCCATTACCTACCTCGATCCTTCAGACCCTCCGACAATAATATTCCACGGCACCAAGGATAATGTCGTGCCTCATTGCCAGGGTATGGAACTCTACGAGGCTGTGTCCAGGAACGGCATAAAGAGCGACCTTAACCTCGTGGAGGGTGCAGGCCACGGCATCAACCTCTTCGTAGAGCCCTGGCTCTCGGAAATGGTGGAGTTCGTGGATGCAGCCCGCACTGCCAAGTTCCTGGCAGCGCTTGAGCCGAAACTCAAGGATGCCGTAAGCCCCGTGACCAACATCAACGCCAGCGGCTTCCCGAAGATCCTGTCGGACAATTCAGTGGTCTTCAAGGTGCGCGCCCCGCAGGCAAACCGTGTGCAGATCGACCTCGGCGGCCGCAATGACGGCGTCAAGGACGAGACAGGCACCTGGACCATCGTTACCAAACCGCTTATGGCTGGATATCATTATTACTCTCTGATAGTGGACGGCGTTTCAGTGGCCGACCCCGCCAGCCAGTCATATTACGGCAGCAGCCGTATGTCCAGCGCCATCGATATTCCGGAGCCTGGAATGGACCTCTTCGAGATACAGGATGTCCCGCACGGACAGGTGCGCGAGCTTTCCTACTGGTCGAATTATACTGAAACCTGGAGGCCGGTGTTCGTCTATACTCCGCCCGGATATGAGAAAGGCAGCAAGAAATATCCTGTGATGTATATCCACCACGGAGGCGGAGAAGACCATCGCGGATGGATCCAGCAAGGCCGCACCGCAACTATCCTGGACAACCTCATCGCCCGTGGCGAGGCTGTGCCGATGATCGTGGTCAGCGTCAATTCCAATGTGCCGCGCAAAGCAGGGATGCCCGCCGGCCAGGGAACTTACAGCTGGGAAGGAATGCAGCCCTACCGGGAAGAACTGCTGGGAAGCATAATTCCTTTCATCGAGAAGACCTTCCGCGTGAAGGCCGACGCGAAGCACCGAGCTATGTGCGGCCTGTCGATGGGCGGCGGCCAGTCGTTCTTCATAGGACTGCGTGAGCCAGGCCTCTTCGCCAACGTAGGCATCTTCTCTACCGGCGTCTTCGGAGGAATCAGCGGCTCTTCGAACTTCGACCTCGAGGCCAACATACCCGGTATGCTGACTGCTCCTGACGCTTTCAACAAGAACCTTGACTGCTTCTTCATCTCTTGCGGCGAGCAGGATCCCCGCATCGAATACACACGTGCCATCGTGGCCAAGATGCGCGATGCCGGCGTGAAGGTTGAGTTCCAGTCATTCCCCGGAGACCACGAATGGCAGCCCTGGCGCAAGTCAGTGGCAGCGTTTGCCCGTATGATTTTCAAATAGGATATAAGAAAGAAACTACAGATAATGAAAAAATTGCTGATCATTGCCGCAGCGTTGATGGCGCTGTGCTTCCAGATGTCCGCACAGGACCGTCTTTATGACAACGAGTTCCCGATCGGGGACGTGAAGCTGCTTGACGGCCCGTTCAAGCACGCCCGTGACCTCAATGTCGAAGTCCTTCTGCAGTATGATGTAGACCGTCTGCTGGCTCCTTTCAGGGCCGAGGCCGGACTGCCGAAGAAAGCTGAGTATTATCCCAACTGGGCGGGACTGGACGGCCACGTCGCCGGTCACTACCTGACTGCGATGGCTATGAACTGGCAGACTACAGGCAACCCGGAGTGCCTGCGCCGTATGAATTATATGATTGACGAGCTGGCCGAAGTGGCGGCCGCCAATGCCAGGAACAATGCTTCCTGGGGCGTAGGCTATATCGGAGGCGTCCCGAACAGTGCGTCTATGTGGACCGATTTCAAGAAGGGCGAGTTCAGGCAGTATTCTTCGGCCTGGGCACCTTTCTACAACATCCACAAGATGTACGCAGGACTTCGCGACGCCTGGCTCTACTGCGGCAATGAGAAAGCAAAGGAACTCTTCTTAGGTTTCTGCGACTGGGGCATCAACATCACTGCTGACCTCAGCGACGCGCAGATGGAGGAGATGATGCGCAACGAGCAGGGCGGTATGAACGAGATGTTCGCCGACGCTTATGCGATGACAGGCGATGAAAAGTATCTCACCGCGGCCAAGAGGTATTCTCACAAGCTCATCCTCGAGCCGCTCGCACGCGACGAGGACCGTCTGGACAATCTCCACGCCAACACGCAGGTGCCGAAGGCCATCGGTTTCACCCGCATCGGCGAACTCAGCAACTCTCCGGACTATGCCGAGGCCGGACGCTACTTCTGGTGGACAGTGTCTCACAACCGTTCGCTGGCATTCGGAGGCAACAGCCGCCGCGAGCATTTCCCCAGCGCCGCCGCCTGCATAGACTTTGTCAATGACGACGACGGTCCGGAGACCTGCAACTCCTACAATATGCTCAAGCTGACGGAAGACCTCTTCAGGGTGTCTCCGAAGGCTGAGTACGCAGACTTCTACGAGCGTACGATGTTCAACCACATCCTTTCGACCCAGCATCCGGAGCACGGCGGCTATGTCTATTTCACATCCGCCCGCCCGAGGCATTACCGTGTTTATTCAGTGCCCAACGAGGCAATGTGGTGCTGCGTTGGTTCTGGTATGGAGAACCAGTCGAAATACAACCAGTTCATCTATACCCACGAAGGGAATGACCTTTATGTCAACCTGTTCGTGGCTTCCGAACTGAACTGGAAGGACCGCAAGATTGTCGTGCGGCAGGAAACGCAGTTCCCTTCTGAAGAAAGCACCAAGCTCCGCATCGTTTCCGGCAAGGGCCGCTTCGCCATCAATGTCCGCTACCCCGGCTGGGTAGAAGCAGGCGCCCTGACCGTCAAGGTCAACGGCAAACCGGTGAAGGTTGAGGCTGCACCTTCGTCATACGTCTCGCTGAACCGCAAGTGGAAGAAGGGTGATGTCATCGAAGTCGGGCTTCCGATGCGCAATACCATCGAGCATATGCCTAACGTTCCCGAATATGTGGCCATAATGCACGGTCCCATCCTTCTGGGTATGCGTACAGGCACCGAGGACCTCGTCGGCCTTCTGGCAGATGACGGCCGCTGGAGCCAGTATGCCGCCGGTCCCAAGCTTCCGGTGGACCAGGCCCCCATCCTCGTATGCCATACAGATGTAGACCATATAGGCGACTTTATCCGTCCTGTACCCGGCGAACCGCTGCATTTCCGCTTCGACGGCGTGGATATGCTTAATCCTATCTATGCCGAACTGGAACCGTTCAGCGGTATCCACGATTCCCGCTACCAGATCTACTGGCTTGCGCTGAATGACGCAGGTTACAAGGATTATGTAGAAGAGCTTGCCCGCAAAGAGGCTGAGATGCTGGCTCTCGAAGCCCGCACGCTCGACCACGTGACTCCCGGCGAGCAGCAGCCCGAGACAGACCATAAGATCGAGTTCCAGCGCTCGAACACCGGCGTGACCCGCGACGTCCACTATCGTGACGCCCGCTCGGGCGGCTGGTTCAGCTACGACCTTGCCACCGGTGGCCTCAGCGACGGTGTTTCCCTGTATGTCAAGTACTGGGGTGCTGCAGAATGGGCTACCCGCAAATTCGACATCTTCGTAGACGACGAATTGATGCTCTCAGTCGACAATACAGGCAAATGGATGCAGTCGCAGTTCATCGGCGAGGAGTATGCAATCCCGGCAGCTATGCTCAAGGGCAAGGACTCAGTCCGGGTGAAGTTCGTCGCACAGCAAGGCGCTACAGTAGGCGGTGTCTATGACCTCCGTCTGCTGAAGCGGCCTTAAGCCGTATTCATATAATCAGCTGTTATTTGCCGCTGTACCTGCCGGCAAAAAGCACTGTGCCTGTGCTGGCTTCCGTGATCAGATAGATGAACGGATGGTCGGCGTGGAAGAATGCCACTTGCGGAATATCGCCGACGGCAGTGTTTTTGAGCATTCCCGCTACAGAGACTGCAGCCGCCTCTGAGCCTTCCTCATCGACCTTGATGGCGCCGTCCTGCTGGACGAAACTCAGGCAGTCGGCATCCGGCGACATAGCCCTGAAATCAGCATTTCCAAAGGCGAGGGGCATTCCCATAGCCGACAGAATGTCGTTGAGCTGGATTTTGAACTTGCTCTCGAATTTCGGGAACCAGACGTCAACTTTGCACTCTGAGGGAGAATTGCGCAGCTTGTTCCAGTCGGTCTTTTTGAGGTAGGCGGCAATGTCGGCGGTATAGGACTCCGCATCCGGGAGCAGCTTCGGGAGCAGCACCATCATCGAGAAGGCGCCGTTGCCATAAGGCATACTGACAAGCTGGAACAGGTCGTTCTCATAATAGGGAAGTTCGCATTCCATCTTCATCATCTTGACTTTGCCCATCGACCCGTCTTCGTAGAAGAAGGCTTCGTCTATAGTGGATTCCTTGGGGAACTGGTTGACCCACTGGCTCTTGAAATACACGGCGTTCATAAGGTAGGCCAGCATTCTCTGATCGACCTCGTCGAGAACTTTGGGGATCATACCGTTCGTGTGAGTATTGCTCCAGCCATTGATGGCCTTGAGGGATGCTGCGTTGTCCGAGAAGTCGAGATTCGAGACCTCGGCCTTGAAATACTTGCCGACAGTGCTGACAAACGATTTGTTGAGAGGCCATCCGTCATCGACGAAGATGGCGTTGGCTATGTTCAGTGTCGTTTTCTTGTCAAGTTCGGGAAGCTGTTCGAGCATCGAAAGGCAGAACTTGTTGACTTCGTCGACTTCGCCTGCGCCATAGCCGAGGACATTGGCAATCTGGGCGGCGGTTTCGCCATTGGCTCCATCGAGCAGCATTCCCAGCAGGAACTGCATACTCAGCGGGGAGATCACGTAGTCTTCTTTTGCTTCTTTGTTTATGCGTTCGATGAAATCGAAGGTAAATGAATTTCCCTTCTGGATATACGAAGATGCCTTGGTTGTAAGTTCCAGCGGCTTGTATGAGTTTTCTCCGTTATCCTTGCCGCCATCCGCTTTTTCGCAGGAAACGGCCGTAATCATCATCAGGGCTGCTATTGCAGCAAGTAAATAGTGTTTCATAACACACAAAGTTAATAATTTTAATTGCCCAATGTCATCCTTATGCCGGTTGCTACCGTGAACATAACCGGATGTTCGCTCCGGTAGGTTGTCAGCACAGGTTTGTTAAGTGACATCCTCCAGCTTATTTCCGGCTCCACATAAAGTCCGAGTCTGTCTGTGATATTCAACTGGATGCCGCCGGCGCCGAGAAGAGACATTGCCGCCTTGTCATTGTCGAGGCCTCTGCCGTCAATTTTCGCGCCAAGACACCATTCTGCTTCCAGGCCGGCCCCTGCATATATCTCAAGCCGCTTGCCGGAGATTGCAGCCCAGTCCAGCCGCAGAGGTATGCCAAGGTAGTGCGCCTGCTGTCTGTGCTTGCCGGAAAGGGTGTAGGTATATGTGGATGTGTACAGCGAATAATCCAGTCCCGTGGTCAGGTAAAGCCTCTCGGCCAAAGGAGTCCTTACTGACAACCCCACCTTCAGAGGTAAATGGTGGACAGTGCCGGCCCGGTTGTCAGTTTCCGGCTTTTTGTCAGGATTCTCATTATGTGCTGGAGTATGGACAGGAGTATCGGAGGTGCCGTGATCTGTATTAGCTATACTCGACCCTATAAAATCCTGCCAGGTCTGTTCCGTAGCATCTTCCATACTCAATCCATTCTTTTCAAGATAGTAAAGATAATTCAGGTACTGAGCGTGAGCTTGTCTCATAGCAGAGGTGCCTCCGGGTTCGGCATTGGGTGCAAAAAGCGCCGGGAAATTGATATTTGACGCCAGAGCCGTCAGAAGGCTTGCTCCCAGCGCACCGCCGACGGTCGCCAGTACATTGAGATCGTAGGAAGCGGCATAGCCCGCATTGTGGCTTTCAACTTCCGGGAAGCTGGGAATAAATGGCTGCCAGGTCCCCTGGTTGTCTGACGGGCTGTCCTGGCGGACATTTTCAGCATCAGTTTGCTGCGGTTCTTCCTGAGGCACTTCCTGCGGTCCCTCTTGTGCCGCAGCTTCTTCTCCGCCGGACGTGCGAACGGGCTCGGACTTTTGTGTCTGGCTGTTAAGAGCAGTCAGATTTATGCTCTGGACGGGTTTTATCTGAAAGTCCGGCTCTATCTCTTCTTCCGGAGCGGCTACGGCCACTACCGGGGTTGAGGGCGGAAGCACCGTGTCAATGTCATCCCGGGGCCCGTTCGGCTTGCGGAGGAAAAGAGCAGCGGCAAGTGCTGCAGCTACTGCAGTCGGAAGAATCCAGAGCAGCGGGGTGCGCTTCTTCGCAGCCGGGCTGCCCGCGCTTTCCCTGCGGGAGCGGAACTCGGCAAGACTCCCTTCCGGAAGGGGACTCTCGTAGCCTTCCAGCTTCTCTTTTATTATGTCTTCCCAGTTTTTCATCGTTCCTTCTCCTTCAGATATTCTCTTATCTTTTCTTTAAGTTGTTTCCTTGCCCTTGCCAGCTCTCCGGAGGAGCCCTTTTCGCTAATTCCAAGCATTTCTCCAATCTGTCTGTGAGTGTAGCCGTCGATGCAGTACATATTGAAGATGGTCCTTTGCATATCCGGCAGCTGCGCAATCCACTCCAGCAGTTTCTCCTGCGGAATCTCCTCCATCTCCTGCTCCCCGGGCTCCGGGATTCCGTCCGCTCCGGCGGCTTCCAGCCGGACAATCCGCCACCGCTGCCGTTTGAGATGGTTTATGGCCGTGTTTATGGCTATGCGGCTGATCCAGCCGTACAGGGAGCCTGGACCCCTGAATGTGAATGACTGGATCTTGTCGAGAGCCCGGATCAGCACATCCTGCATCATATCCTTCGCCTCGTCGCTGTCGGCAAGATACCTCCGGCAGAGCGTAAACACCCTGGCCGCATATCTCCTATACAGCTCATCCTCTGCCGATCTGTCTCCGCGAGAGCAGTATCTGGCCAGCTCCTGCTCACCAAGTTCCTTATACACTCAAAAACTCATTTGTACCGCATAAAGGTACTATAATCAATCATAACGGATCAGGTTTAGGACGTTTCTGCAATATAAACACGCAGAAGTGCGAAGTACGTCTTCAAAAAAGAAAAAAAAATATGAAAACGGTCAACGGTAACGGATGACCAGCAGAGTAAGGTCGTCGCTCTGCTCTGCTCCGTCCACGAAAGCGTGGACCGAGCAGGACGCCATATCGATGGTTTCAGCGGCTGTCCTGCAGCCCTTTGCATCTTCGGCGGTCTTCATCAGCCGTTCCATACCGAACAGTTCGTGCGACTGGTTTTCCGCCTCTGTGAGGCCGTCGGTATAAAGCAATACCGATGTGCCGGGTTTGACGGTCACTCTTTGATCGGCATAATCCCAGCCGGGTGATATGCCGATTGCGATATTGGGTTTGACATCCAGCTCTTTGACGTCATCACCGATGGCGACGGGAGCGTTGTGGCCGGCGTTGCAGTAAACCAGTTTGCCGCTTGAGATGTCCAAAATACCGATGAAGAGGGTGACGAACATCATCGACGTGTTGCGGCTGCACATACTGTCGTTGAGTTCCCTCATTATTGCAGCCGGACTGCCTTTGCTGTTGGACAGTGTGCGGAACATAGCTCCGATGATGGACATCACCAGCGAAGCGGGGACACCCTTGCCGGATACGTCTCCGATGCAGAAGAACAATTTGTCTTCCTTGATGAAGAAGTCGTACAAGTCGCCTCCCACAGCCTTTGCAGGGGTGAGCCGTCCGGAGATGTCGAGCCTTTCGTGGGCTACGGAGTCATCCTTGGGAAGCATCGCCATCTGGATGTTGCGGGCGATGTCGAGTTCCTGCTCGATGGATGCCTGGCGGGCGGTGGCATCTTTCAATTCATCGATATAAGAAGCAAGAGACTTCTGCATATGCTCGAAAGAATCGCGCAGCTGGTGGATTTCGTCGTTGTAGCGGAGTTTGGGCAGAGGCGTGTCAAAATGCCCCTGCGCCACCTGCTCTGCAGAGAGGGCCAGATACTTCAAAGGCTTCGCGGTGCGGCGGATGGATCTTCGGATAAGAAGGCTGGCAATCAGCAAGCCGAGAGCCAGCAGGAGAAGGATTACCAGACCCAGAATCTTTCCGGGTTGCCAGATGTTTTCGAAGGGCACCACTATGCCCATCGACCATCCCGTATCCTGCAGGGGGCCATAAAAGACATAAGACTTGACGCCGTCAACCTCAGCGATCTTGACGTCGCTGCGGCCTTCCATCATCTCCTGGCCGATTGATATATATTTCTCGTTGTCTTTGCCGCCGGTGTGATTGAAATAGTTGTCCTGCAATATGCGTAAAGGGTCCGGATGGACGATGTAATCGCCCTTGCGGCTGAGTATGAAGCAGTATGCAGGAAGACTGAACGCAAGGGAGTCGTTTGAAAACCCTAACTGTCCAGAGCGGGAAGTGATGTCGCTGATGCGTTCGGTGAGCCACGAGAGAGACATATCGGCCCCGAAGACGCCGGCAGCCCTGCCTTCGGCATCCAGCACAGGCAAGGCGTAAGAACAAATCATATTGCCTGCACCCGATTCGTCGAAATATGGTTCTGTCCAGTAACCGTTCTCACTGGCCAAACCTTGCTGGAACCACTCCAGGTTGAAATAGTCGTGGCTTTCGGAGCCGATCTGCTTCACGTCTATGCTGCCGCCATCAAGCCTCTTGACATAGGGCTCGAACCAATATCCTTTCTTGGAATAATAGTTGGGGATGAAACCCATTCCACAGCCGATGATGTGAGGGTTCAGCCGCAGTTCGTTGACCATCGCCTCCGTTACCTGGTCGGGGTCCGAAAGGTGTTTGCTGATTTCATCGACATTGTTGGCAGATGAAGTTTCTACGACCTGGAACATTCCCGACGCCCTTTCGCTGACCATATAGAGGATATCGTAGTAATGGTCTTTGAGCAGAGTGACCGTACCGTTGGCCGAGAGCAGGAAGATCAGGGATGACGTGATGGCCATTGTGACGAGCATCACCAGGATGATGCTTCGCATAAGCCGCCTTGAGAACGGGTGGAACTGCTGTTTCATAGTTCAAATATAAATAATTCTTACACAATGGGAAAGCAGCAAAATGATTATATTTGCAAGGATGACAGAGCTGCCGATGGCACTGCTTATTCAAAAGAAGATTCAGTCAAGATAAGAGTTGTCAATCCCAATGCCGGCGATCCTTAAAAGACAAAGAAATCACTGTCGGGGAAATGAGCAAGATCGATCCGAAACAGATCAAGTCCATCGCTGAAAAAAGAGTAGGAACAATAATTGCAGGGAATCCGGCTCTGTTGAAATCCAGTTCCGATGAAGAAATTCGTTTTCTCAATATTAGTGCTTTCGCTGCTGTGCACCACGGCTCAGGCTCAGGTGATTATTTTGAATGAGAGTCTTTTCCAGGGCAGGATGTCTGAAATCAAGACAACTGTGCTGGACTCACTGACCAGCGAGCCGATTCCCTTCGCATCTGTCTATGTCATCCCATCAAAGGATACGACCATAACCAATTTCACCCTTTCTGACGCCAAGGGCGAGGCAACGCTCGACGAAGTGCCTTACGGCAGCTATGTCTTCCATGTAGAGATGATGGGCTACAAGCCTTACGTGGCCGAACGCTACTTCCGTGAGAGCGAGGTAAACCTCGGGACAATCCGTCTGCAGCAGGACGAACTCTTCCTGCAGGCAGCCACGATTACCGATGTCGGCAATCCCATCGTCATCAAGCAGGACACTGTGGAGTTCAACGCCTCTTCCTTCCGCGTGGGAGCCAACGCCATGCTGAAAGACCTGCTGCAGCGCATGCCGGGCATGGAGATAACAGAAGACGGCAAGGTGAAATTCAACGGCGAGGAGATTGACAAACTCACGGTAGGCGGAAGGACCTTCTTCTTCAATGACCAGTCCACGGCCCTCAACAACCTTCCTGCGGCTATCGTGGACAAGATTCGCGTGATAGACCGCGAGTCGGAGGATACAAGGGCGACAGGCATTGAAGACGGCTCCCGCGAGAAGGTACTGGACGTGGCCCTGAAGAAGGAATATGAGAAAGGATGGTTCGGCAATGTGGGGTTGAAATTGGGCACTACGGTTGGCGACAAGGACGACGACAATCCCATGCGCGATGACCGCGGCCTTCTTTGGAACGGGAATGCGTTGCTGTCAGCCTACGGCGAGAAGGACCAGCTGACAGTCATCGCGAACGCGCAGAATATTGACGACTCCAACATTGTCATCTTTATGTCGGGCGATGACGGAGAGATGACACAGTTGAACCAGGGCCTTTCTTCTGCCGCCCAATTTGGCGTGAACGCCAATACTTCCCGCATCAAGGGGGTGGAATCCACGGCGGGCGTAAGCTACAAATATACCGACACCGATTCCGGATCCATGACCGACAGGACGACTTATCAGAATGACGGTAATCTGAAATCTTCCACTGAGAACACCGGCAAGCAGTATTCAAATGCAGTGAGCGCCAACCTGGAGTTTGAAAAGGAAGAGGGCAATGTATGGTTCCACATCAGACCTACAATCTATTTCACCAGGACGGAGAGCTCTGCGAACGCCTCCTCTGAAATTTTCCGGGAGGGAGCCTTTGTCAACAGCTCCGATAATTCATCGCACAGCCTGTCAGAAAGCTTATCCCCCGAGTATGATGCCGATATCACTTTCCGGAATCTTGGAGGAAAGAAAGGGCGCAGTCTGCAACTTAATTCATACGCCGATTTCGATATCAATAGAGGAAATAGCGCTGAGAATTCCCAACTGACGATGGTTGGCGGAAAAGACATCCGAACGATGAGGTATGATACCGACGGAACCAGTTCCTGGATACAGGAATCTGTTACTTACACGGAGCCTCTCGGCGAGAAATGGACGCTGTCTCCTTCGGCGATGGTAGAGATCTCGAAGCGCGACAACATCAGGGACGCTTTTGACGCCGCCGGAAGGAACGACTATTACAGTTCGGTGAGCCGGAACAAATCGATTCAACAGCAATATGGCATGACCGTCCAGTACAAGTTCGGAGAACAAAGCTGGATTACACTCGGAGGCCGTGTATTGGGAATCCTGAACGAAACCTATTCAAAGAGTTACGGCATCGAAGAGACGACAGGAAAGGATGAATGGAACTGGCACATAGTTCCCAACTTCCGCTTCCAGCACAACAAGGGGATGGACCGTTTCTACCTGACAGTCACAGGCTATAGCGAACGTCCCTCTTCTTCCCGCATGCTGCCGGTGCTGAACATCACTGACCCGTCGAGACTCAGCTTGGGTAATGTCTACCTGCGGCCATATACCCAGACATATTTCAGCAGCGACTGGACAAGGAACAACACGAAGAAATTCTCCACCCTGATGGTTTATCTCTTCGGTCAGCTGAATGATTCCCCTATCAGCTATGCCCGCTGGTACGATGCTGACGGCATATTGTATTCTATTCCCGTGAATTCGCGAAAGCCGAGTCTTACGGCAACGTTCAATGCTAATTATACCACACCGCTGGACGCAAAGAAGAACTGGTCGCTGACGCTGAGCGGATACGCGAATTATGTCTCATCAGTCAGCTACCAGGCCCGGACAACGCTGCCGGGGTTGGACAAGGACAACTTCGACTACTCTTCGTTCATGGCAGACTTCTGGGGCAATGCAGCAGGAGACCGCTTCTACAGCGGTAAGAGCGGTTTCGGAGAAAGTTTCACACGCTCCTTCAGCCCCAATGCAACCATCAGTGTCAGATACAACAAAGACCGTTATTCCTTCTATTTAATGGCTAATACCAGTGGCCACATCGTTCGCTACTCCCTGGATCCGAGCGTTAACATGAATACGCTGGACACCCACCTGACAGCTAGCGGCTCATATATTTCCAAACACGAATTCGAGTTTGATACAGATATTGCGTACGTCTTCTACAAGGGCTATGCTAATGGATACGGCCAGCCGGAGTGGCGCTGGAACGCGGAAATCTCAAAGAACATAGGGGCCTTCAACCTGAGCCTCACAATCCATGACATCCTGAACCAGACGACGAATCTTACCCACACGGTCACTGCCAACTACGAGGAAGACAGCTATCGCCTCATCATGGGCCGCTACTTCCTCTTCGGCATCAAGTGGAACTTCGGCAAGATGAATGCCTCCCACAGCCAGCGCGCTTCGGACGCAATGTGGAACATGCTGTTCTAAACTGTTGCCACAGAAGGAAATTGATTATCTTTGCAGAGATGACTGCACTGATAACAGGTGGAAGCTCCGGGATGGGGCTGGAATTCGCACGGCAACTCGCGGAGCGAGGGTATGATCTGATTCTGGTGAGCAACCGGCAAGAAGAGCTGGACGCCGCCGCAGAATCGCTGCGCAAACAGTATGCTGTCGCAGTTACCACCCGTTTCCAGGACTTGGCGCAGACAGACTCCGCAGACCTTCTCTATGCCTGGTGCACAGAAGAGGCAGGAATACTTCCCGACATCGTGGTGAACGATGCCGGGATATTCTTTTTCAAAGAACTGGAGACTGCCGACCTGGACCGCGTGCAGGCTATGCTGAATCTGCACGTGACGACGGTGACCCGCGCCTGCATCCTCTTTGGCAACGCCATGAAGGAGCGCGGCAGCGGCTACATCTTGAATATGTCTTCGATGGCCGCGCGCTTACCCACGCCCGGTATTACTGTCTATTCCGCCACGAAAGCCTATCTCAAAAGCTTCGGTCATTCCCTCTGGTTCGAGATGAAACCTTATGGCGTGGGCGTGACCACAGTCTGCCCGGCCGCCATCGCTACGCCGCTTTACCGTCTCAGCGAAAAGTGGCTGCGCACCGGAGTCCGCCTCGGTGTCATCCGCACCCCGAAATGGCTTGTAAAAAGAGCCCTCAGGGCGATGTTCCGCGGCCGCCGCGTCATCAGCCCCGCATTTATGAATATATATCTTCCTTTCCTCATAGCCCTGCTTCCCGCTCCGGTCGAGGCTGCCCTGTGGAAAAAGCTAAAGTAGCCTTATGTTCAATCCCCACACATTCAACCTCTTCCTGATAGGTATGGCCATCGTGGCCGCAGTAGTGTTCGTGTCGCTGTTCTTTGTAGACGCCGGCTACGGCAAATTCTACACTCCCAAGTGGGGCCCTTCGCTCGACAACCATCTCGGCTGGTTTCTTATGGAAGTGCCGGTGTTCATCGCTATGCTGGCTCTCTGGTGGTTCTCCGACCGCCGCAGCGACGGCATCAGGCTGCTTTTCCTGCTGATCTTCGAACTGCACTATTTCCACCGTTCCTTCATCTTCCCGCTTCAGCTGCGAGGGCACAGCCGTATGCCGCTGAGCATCGTGCTGATGGGGGCTGTCTTCAATACCCTCAACGCCTTTATGCAGGGCGGCTGGCTGTTCTACGTCTCGCCCGCGGATTTCTACCCGGCCGGCTGGGTCAGGAGCCTTCCCTTCATAGCTGGTGTTGTCATCTTCGCGGTGGGGATGTATATCAACATCCAGTCCGACGGCATCATCCGCAATCTTCGCAAGCCCGGTGACACCGCCCACTACCTGCCCAAAGACGGTATGTTCCGCTATGTGACCAGCGCCAACTACTTCGGCGAATTTATGGAGTGGGTGGGCTTTGCCATCCTGACCTGGTCCTGGGCCGGAGCTGTCTTCGCGCTCTGGACTTTCGCCAACCTGGCTCCGCGTGCCGCCCGTATCTATGACCTCTACAGCCGGGAGTTCCCCGACGAGCTCGATACGAGCCGCGTGAAGCGGATACTGCCGTTCATTTACTGATATCTGCGCTATGAACAATACCGACCCCCAGTCTTCTCCCATTTTTACTCCTGTAACAATCGGCCCGGTGACGCTGCGAAACCGCGTAATCCGCTCCGCCGCTTTCGAGAATATGGCATACGGCAACAGCCCCACCAAGGATCTCTATGACTATCACGTGGCTGTGGCGCGCGGAGGGGTGGGGATGACCACACTCGCCTATGCCTCGGTGAACCGCAGCGGCCTGTCTTTCGACGGCCAGCTCTGGATGCGCGAGGAGATAGTTCCGGGGCTTAAAAAGATAACCGACGATGTCCACGCCGCCGGGGCCAAGTGCTCCATCCAGCTTGGACACTGCGGCAATATGACCCACCGCGCCACTTGCGGATGTATGCCCGTAGGCGCGTCGAGCGGGTTCAACCTATATTCTCCTACTTTCGTGAGGGGATTGAAGGTGGCTGAGATAGACGCTCTGGTAGAGGATTTCGGCAAGGCGGTGAACCTTGCACGTGAAGCCGGTTTCGACTGTGTAGAGATCCACGCCGGCCACGGCTATCTGATAAGCCAGTTCCTGTCGCCTTACACCAACCATCGTCACGATGAATACGGGGGCTCGCTTGAGAACCGTATGCGCTTGATGCGGCGTGTGATAACGAAAGTCCTTGAGGCTGCCGGCGATGATATGGGAGTGATTGTGAAAATGAATATGCACGACGGTTTCCGCCGCGGTATGCAGCAGGCCGAGTGTCTTGAGGTCGCCCGTGAGCTGGAGCGGCTGGGAGTTCACGCCATAGTGCTTTCGGCGGGATTCGTGAGCAAGGCGCCGATGGAGGTGATGCGCGGGGCGATGCCGCTCAAGACACTGGCCCACTATATGGATATGCGCAAGTTCTGGTGGCTGAAAGCCCTGGTCCGCCTCTTCGGCCGGATTATGATTCCCACAGTGCCATACAAGGAAGGCTATTTCCTGGACGATGCGAAGCAGTTCCGTGCGGCTGTGAAGCTGCCGCTGATATATGTCGGGGGACTGGTGTCGCGCTCCAAGATGGAAGAAGTGCTTGAGGCGGGATTCCAGGGCCTGCAGGTTGCAAGGGCGCTGGTGAGGGATACTGATTTCGTAAAGAAGCTCCGCAGCGGTGAGGCGGACCGCAGTCCCTGCGGCCATTCCAACTATTGCATAGGCCGGATGTATACCCTTGAGATGAAATGCAACCGCTGTGTGGCAGACCTGCCCCGTAATCTGAGCCGGGAAGTCAAAAAGGCAGAGGAGCGCTGGAAATGAAAGACGGGGTGATAGTTACAGGTGCGACGGGCAGTATGGGCGCAGCTGCGGTCGAGGCTCTGGCGCAAAAGGGCATCCCCGTCATTATGGCCTGCCGCAACTTGCAAAAAGCCGAGTCGGTGCGAAACGCAATCCTTGGGAAAGTGCCGTCGGCAGACATTGAAATCCGGCTTGTAGATATGGCTTCGATGGCGTCTGTCCGCAGCTTTGCCGAAGGCGTCGAGGCGGGAAGTGCAACAGCCCTTTTCAACAATGCGGGAGTCATCTCAAAAGGATACAGCATCACGGCAGACGGATTTGAAAACACATTTTCAGTGAATTATTACGGACCCTGGCTGCTGACACAGTTGCTGCTGCCAAAGCTGCCCGAGGATGCGCGCATAGTGAATATGGTATCGCTTACCTGCCGTTTCGCTCCTCTGGACGAGCAGACCCTGCGCCCCTCCAGGCAAGATTTCACCCAGCTGGGCACCTACGCCCGCTCGAAACGTGCTCTCATATCATACTCTATGGAGCTGGCGCGGCGCCATCCTTCGCTGAGGGTGAATCTTGCGGATCCGGGAATCGTAGCCTCCGATATGATCGACCTCGGACACTGGTACGACCCGCTGGCGGATGCCATCTTCAAGCCTTTTTGCAGGCGGCCTCAGGCAGGCGTGCAGCCAGCCCTCCGCGCACTTTCATCGGAAGCGCAGAACCGCTTTTTCATAGGGAAAGGAGACAGGGCCATCCCTGCCCGCTATCTCGATTCCGAGCTTGACGCCCGTATCTGGGATGCCACAGAGAAAGCCCTGACGCTCTGAAAGACTAGCTGAGCTTCAGGCACAGCAGGGTCATATCGTCGTTGGGGTCGGAGCCGTCACGATGCTTCTCGACTGCAGCCTTTATCATATCGATGACTTCGCTTGAGTTGCGTTTTCCTGCATTGGCCATCAGGTCGAGGATCTGCTGGTCTCCGAACAGTTCCTTGGCGGGATTCTCAGCTTCGTTGAGTCCGTCGGTATAGAGGAGCATCATCTTCCCGCGGATGTCATCGATGCTTTCCTCCTCGAATTCAAAGCCTTTGAAAAGACCCAGAGGGAGATTGGCGTGCTTCATATCGAGGAAAGCGTCGTTGAGGACGGGAGCATTGTGACCGCAGTTGCAGTATTCGAGCTTGCCGCTGTCGAGGTGCAGAAGTGCGATGAACATTGTGACGAACATATTGGCGTCATTGTTCTCGGACAGTTCGTTGTTCATATAGGTAGCGATGTCCGAAGTGGAGCGGCCCTCTGCCGCCAGGACGCGGAAGAGCTGTGCGCTCTGCGCCATAAAGAGAGATGCAGGGACTCCCTTTCCGCTCACGTCGCCCACGCAGAAATAGATGCTGTCATCCTTTTCGACGTAACCGTAGAGGTCGCCGCCGACTTCTTTGGCGGGTGTCATAGATGCCGACAGGTCAAGGCCCTCGCGGTCGGGGAAGACACGGGGCAGCATACTCATCTGGATGTCGCTGGCCACTTTAAGCTCATTCTCGAGAGATGCCGTCATCGCGGTGGTCCTCTTCAGCTCTTCGATATAATTCACCAGTGAATGTTGCATATTGCCGAACGACTGGCTCAACTGGCCGATTTCATCGATACGGCCGTCGTCCGGCAGTGTCTGGTCGAAATGTCCTTCGGCGATTGTCCCGGTCTGGTGGGCGAGCTTTTTCAAAGGTTCCAGCTCTTTGCTGACGATGCGCACGAAGACGAACAGCATCAGCAGCAAGCCGAACATCACGATTCCGACGACGATGCGTTTCAGACGGGTATAGCCGCTGAATATGTCGCTTTCAGGGCAGACGATGGCCACGCTCCATCCGGTATTGCCGAGGGGCCTGAAGAATACATAGCTGTCGGCACCATCGATGAAGAGCTGGCGCATACCTTCTTCTCCGCGGAGCATCGCGTGTCCGAGTTCGGAAATCGCAGGATTCGGTTTTTCCAGGGTTTCCGTAAAGATGGTCTGGTAGAACAGTTTCGACTTGTCGGGATGGACGAAGTAGGTGCCGCCTTCACCGATCATTATAGTGTAGGAGTTCGGGTAAGGCTTGACCGCAGAGATTGTATTTGACAGCCAGTCCAGCGAGATGTCAACAGACAAGGTGCCGATGAAAATACCGAAGTCGTCTTTCAGAGGCTTGCAGTAGGAGGCTATCATCGCCTCGTAGGTAACATCATCGGGATTGTAGTCAAAGAAAGGTTCAGTCCATATAGGGCGGTCCAGGAGCTTGGGCATCATAAACCAGTCCATATAGAAATACTCGTAGTGGTCATTGCCCTCCTGAGTAGTCGAAATCACCCCGTTGTCATTCAGGGAGAATGCAGAGAAGTAAAGCCCGCGGTCACGGTAGTAGTAAGGTTCGAAGGCGATGGAGCATCCGTTCAGGAAAGGATTGTTCAGCAGGATCTGTCTTGAATAGACAAACATCGAATCGGGTTCGTTGATATGCGCCTTGATCTCCCATTCCATATTGTCTGTGGCAATCTCCACCTTCTCAAGAATCGAATTCACGCGGAGGTTGGTGTTTTCAAGCACCTGGGTGGCGCGGTTGACAGCCTCGCGCCGCACGGTGGTGAGTGACTGCGAGAACATAAATCCCAAAGAAATCAGGAAGATGAGGGCCGCGAAAGATACAATCCAGAGGCTTAGCTTCCTGGAGAGAGACTGCTTGATGTATTCTGATAACTGGGGACGGGCCATAATATTACTTTGCCAATAATTGTTCGTATGTCACTTCTTTCTCCAGCATTCCGTACTCGACCATCATATCGCTGGCCAACTTCACCATATCAGGGCGCAGGCGGAACTCGAGTTTGCCGGTCAGCTTGTCTTCCAGCATATCCAGCACTTCATTAAGCATAAGCTTCTGAAGGACCCTGTTGGTGGCGATATGGTTTTCCTGGACATATTTCATCACTATGTCCAGCGTCTCATTGGGGTGCTCTGCCGCCCATTCCCAACCTTTGCGGCTGGCTGCGGCGAACTTGCGGGCTTGTTCCTTATGCTTGTTGTAGTAGTCGACAGTCATATACACGCCGTCTTCCTGGACATTGTAGCCGGAGTCACGGAAGCGGAACACCTCCTCCTCGGAAAGCTCATAGCCAGCTTGGATGATCTGATAATATTCATTATAGCTCATTGCCAGCGTAGCGTCCAGACCTCCTTTGATGAACAGGTTGACATTTGTAGCAAACGGAGTCCAGTCGTAGTCCAGTCCTTCCTTTATGCTCATACATTTGGCCAGCTGGCCGAAGCCTGCGCTCCAGATGCCCACGCGCTCACCTTTCTGCGTGAGCGGGTTCTTGCCGCGGCGGGATACGAGGACCATCGCATTGTTCATCGAGGTCTGCAGGATATTGACCAGAGGTATGCCCCTATCAATGATTTCCATAGCCTGGCAGAGCTGCAGCGTTGTTGCCTGGCTTTCATTGTTGCGGATACGGTTGATGGCTGTCAGCGTCGCAGTGGGGTGCACGATTTCGACGTCCAGGCCGGCCTCTTTATAGAAACCCATTTCCTGAGCGACGTAATATCCGGCGAACTGGGCCTGGGCGGTCCACTGAGGAGTGAATACCAGCCGCTCCTGGGCATATAATGCGACAGAAGCGGTTGCCAGCAGGATGGCAGTGGCTACGCGTTGGAGGAACTTCATTTCTCTTCGGGTGTGTCTTCGTTGAATTCGTAGTCCTTGCCGGGCAGGATTGCATTGAGGATGACTCCTACCAATGCGGCTGTAGCAAGGCCTGAGAGAGTGGTGAAACCGATAGGAAGAGCGTCGTTCGCACCGTACTTGATGCCGATGGCGAGCACGAGGATGAGGGCGGCGACGATTACGTTGCGTGAAGAGGTGAAGTCCACGTGGTTGTCAACCATATTGCGGACGCCGACTGCCGAAATCATACCGTATAGCACGAGAGATACACCGCCGATGGTTGAGGCGGGCATCGCTCCGATGAGTGCGGAGAATTTGGGGCAGAATGACAGTATGATGGCGAATATTGCTGCAAGTCTGATGACTCTCGGGTCGAAAACTTTTGTAAGGTTGAGTACGCCGGTGTTCTCTCCGTATGTCGTATTGGCGGGAGCTCCGAACAGAGAAGCCAGCATAGTGGCAAGACCGTCGCCCATAAGGGTGCGGTGGAGACCCGGGTCACCCAGAAAATTCTTGCCGACGGTTGAAGAGATGGCGCAGATGTCACCGATATGCTCCATCATCGTGGCCAGTGAAATCGGCACTATGGTTATGACAGCGCTCAGCAGAAGGCCCCAGTTGGGATTTTTGAAGACTGCGAAAACTGTGTCCTGCATCTTGAAGGGGAATCCGATCCAGGCGGCTTCCTTGACGGCGGAGAAGTCGCAGAGGCCGAAGCAGGCCGCAACGATGTATGAGCCGAGCACTCCCAGAAGGATGGGGAGGATTTTCACCATTCCTTTACCCCAGATATTGCAGACGATGATGATGACGATGGCAAGCAATGCAATCCACCAGTTGGTCTGGCAGTTGTTTATTGCTGAACCGGAAAGGGTCAGACCGATGGCGATGATGATGGGACCGGTGACGATGGGAGGGAAGAAGCGCATCACTTTCTTGACTCCGAACGCTGCGATGAGGGCGGCAAGGACGAAATAAAGGATGCCGGCGCAGAAAACGCCGAAGCAGGCATAAGGCAGCGACTGGGCAGCACTCATACCCTGGTCTGCTCCCATAGCGACTACCGAAGCGTAACCACCGAGGAATGCGAAAGAAGATCCCAGGAATGCCGGGACTTTCATCTTGGTGAGAAGATGGAAAATCAATGTGCCGATGCCTGCGAAAAGCAATGTGGCAGACATTGACAGCCCGGTGAGGACAGGGACCAGGACGGTGGCTCCGAACATAGCGAACATATGCTGGAGACCGAGGGTCAACATCCTGCCCCGGCCAAGCTTGTGGGCCTCATAAATGGGTTGGTGAGAGTGTATCATAGTTTAAGTTTTTGGTATTCTGTCTTACTTGACATCCTTGGCGGCCAATGTGCTCTGTGAGATATTGATGATGAAGTCACCCATCTTCTCGAGACCGTTGACTACGTCCATATAGAATGAGCCGGTCTCGTAAGGATAGCTGCGGTCTTCAAGGCTGGCCAGATGTTCTTCCCTGAGAAGGTCGCGGTACGAGTTGATACGCTCCTCGGCGCGCTCTGCGTTCGAAATGTCCTTCAGTTTGACCAGGGGCGTCTCGAGATTGAAGTGCATCTGCTCGAAGGCTTCGTCGACCAGAGTGGCCATACGGTCGATCTTTGTGACCATATCGGGAGTGAAAGGCTTCTTGTGCGCCCAGGCCCTTGCAATCGACCGGCCGATGCTCTCTCCGCTGTCGCCCAGGGATTCCATCTCACCGATGATGCGGTAGAAACTGCGTACCCTGACGATACCTTCGTAACTGGTATCACCCTTCGAGACCTGGGACAGATATGTGGCGATTTCCTTCTCAACCTGGTCGGTTATCTCCTCATATTTTATGAGTTTGGCGTTCCACTGCTCGAAGTCGCTCTCGCTGGTGGCGTCGGCGGCACTCTTGATGAAGCCTACAACCCGCCGGCACAAGTCGCCGTAACGTACGATTTCCAGCTTCGCTGAGTTGAGGGCGAGGTCACCGGTCTGCATAACCGCGTTGGCTCCGATATACTTGAGCCTGTAGGTCTCTTCCTCTGATTCCTTGTTGGGTACCATCCACTTCACTATCTTCTCTATCTGAGGGATGAACCACACGAGGATGAGGGTGTTTATGATATTGAACAAGGTGTGCAGGGTGGCCACGCTGTAGGGCAGGGAGGCGACCAGAGCTTCGCGTGTGGCTGCATCAGCCATCGCGAAATCAGTCATATAAGGGTTGGGGAAACCGAACAGAGTGACTATTTTGCCTATGAAGCTCAAAAAAGGTCTGAAGAGACAGGTGACCCACACAACTCCGAACAAGTTGAACAGCAGGTGGGCGCGGGCAGTGCGTCGGGCGCTGACGTTTGCCACCGAAGCAGCGATGTTCGAAGTAATGGTGGTTCCGATGTTCTCGCCGAGCACCATAGCGGCAGCCATAGTGAAAGGAATGTAGCCCTGGGCTACAAGCACCATTGTGATGGCCATCGTGGCTGCTGAAGACTGCAGCATCAGGGTCATACAGGCGCCTGCGACCATAAACAGAAGTATGCTGCCGAAGCCCCAGCCGGTGAGACCCCCGAGAAAATGTCTCACGGGGTCGTTGTCGAGCAGGACGGTTGACGTCTCCCTCAGAGTGGCAAGACCCAGGAACAGCAGGGCGAAACCCATCAGGAATTCACCCATATCCGTGCGCTTCTTGCTCTTCGACACGAAAAGCAGGTAGGCGAAGAACATCAGGGGAACTGCGATGGCTCCCAGGCTGAAGCTGCCTCCGCCGAAGCTGAGGGCAAAGATCCACGCGGTCACCGTGGTGCCGATGTTGGCACCCATAATCACGGAAATCGCGGTGGCCAGTCCCAGCAGACCGGCGTTCACGAAGCTGACGAGCATCAGGGTCGTGGCGGTTGAACTTTGTACGAGGGCTGTGACTCCGATACCGGTGAGGATACCTTTGAACGTGTTGGAAGTCATCTTGGCCATAAAGTGACGCATCCGGTCACCGGCCATTTTCTGCAAACCTCCGCTCATCAGGGACATTCCGTATAGGAACATTCCCAAAGAGCCGAGAAGGGTCAGAATCTGCAGTACTAGCATCCTGTATATGTTTGTTTATATGTGTATAAATATAGTATAATTATCAGAAAATATAACCTGCGTTAACATAGACCTCGGTGCGGTGCCAGAGGGACGACCAGTGCAGCTGTATGTTGAGAGGTCCGATGAATGAATCGTAAGACAGCTTCAGTCCCGCGCCGTGGACATCGTATTGGCTGTGACTCTTATTGGCGTAGTTGAAGTCGGTCGCCGTGATGCCGTAGTTGTACATAGCGTAGGCATAGAACTTGGGAGAGAGCTTCACCCTCGCGTCAAGCCTTGCGGCTGCAAGCCAGTCGTATGCCAGGGCGGCATCCACCATACCTACGAACGGAACCTGAGTTTCAAAGTATCTGCCGGAGAAATCTCCTCCGATGGCATTGCCTAAAGGGGTGGCGTATAACCCGTTGTGGTCATTCATTATGGATCTCAGGTAGAACGATGTCTCAAACGCAAACTTTTCTCCCAAAGGAATCGCGCCCAGGAAATCATAGGCTACCGTGAACGGACCGCCTGCAGATGCGGGATCTTCAAAGAAGTCCTGCATAAGCGAATACTTGAGAGCCAGGCTGGTCTTTATGCCGCGGGTGGGATAGTAAGCGTTGTCCAGCACGTCGTAATCCAGCTTGCCGTGAAGTTCCAATGTATGGTTCTGTGGCTCTTTCAGGACGTCTGCCATAAGCTCGTCGGTACTTTGGTACAATTTATAGCGGCTGTACCTCAGGCCCAGATTCGCGGTGAAGAATTTCGAATAGGTCTCCTTGATGAAAATGTCCGACTGCGTGCGGTGGTATCCGTCGAAACTTGCGAAAGGAGTGGTGCCGGGGATGGTATAGTTCAGGCCGAGATTCTTGAATGAGTAGCTTACGCCTACCGTGGGGAAATAGTAAGGTACATACAGCAGCTGGGCTTCGAATTTCGGATAATAGCCGAGCCTGCCGTTGAGATTGAGCCTTACGGTATTCATCCTGTGGGCGTTCAGTCCGGCCTCGACAAGGATGTTTGCCGCCTCGTCGTTATCATAGCGTATGCCGAGTCCGAGCTGATGGGGCGGCCTCTTGTTGAGGTCGAATACCAGCCTGTACTTGTCCCCGTCGTTCTCAAAATGATAGGAAATATCTCTGTAAACGCCAGTTCCGGAAAAGATGGAGAGAGCCCTGTCGACATCCTCGCCCGTAATGGTGGTCTTGTCCTTCAGGCGGGTCTTGAGCAGAAGCCATCTGCGGTCACGCTCGCTGACGCCGTTGATAACTATGTCAGACAGTTCGAAAGAGGTCTTGTACATATTGACTGCCTTCGGAATATCCTTGCGGGAATAGTCAGGGGCGTACTTGTCGATAATCTGCTTGACCTTGAGGAGCTCGGGCATATGTTTCAGCGCGGCGTTGTAGCCTCTGTCGATAAGTGTGTCTATAGACGCACTGTCGAAACTCAGGGAACCGTAACCGCTTATGTCGGGGACGATGAGCACGTCGCACATCTCGGAGTGCTCCACGTGGGACTCGTTTGTCGATATGTTGAGGAACTGCTGCAGGATCTGGGGCAGGGAGCGGGTGTTGTCAGCCTCGTGCACGCCCTTGTCGCTCACGTCCACTCCGATGATTATGTCGGCTCCCATAGCCTTGCAGACATCTGTCGGGAAATTGTTGCGGAAACCGCCGTCGATCAGAATCATATCGCCCATATTGACGGGAGCGAAGACGCCGGGGATCGCCATAGAAGCGCGGATGGCCGTAGGCAGCTTGCCGCTGTGGAATACAATCTCATTGTTGGTGATAAGGTCGACGGCGACGCAGGCGAAGGGAATCGGAAGGTCGGCGAAGTCGATGGAGTCCTGATATCCGACGCTGAGGCCGGTAAACAGGTTGAGGACATTCTGCCCGTTGATCACTCCGGCGGGAAGGCTTGTGGTGAAGTCCCTCATACTGGAGGCATTGCTCTCCTTGTGGCTGTCAAGATTGTCGAGCAGGCCGAGGCCGGTGCTGAAAGGAACATCCAGCAGGATATGCTCGTTGGTCCATTTTCTCTGGGTCGACAGTTCGCTGCGTTGGACTGTGTTGCTCATATATATCGACCAGTCCATACCGCGGATGATGGTGTCCATCTCCGCTGCGCTGTATCCGAGGGAATACATACTGCCCATTATGGAACCCATACTTGTGCCGGTGACGTAGTCAACCTGGATGCCGAGGTCCTCGAGAACCTTCAGGACACCGATATGGGCCGAACCTTTGGCGCCGCCGCCACTGAGCACGAGGCCTATCTTGGGCCTGGCGACACTGTTGTTCAGCAAGGAGTCAAGTCTTTCCGCAGCATTGCCGCTGATGGCACACGATAACGATATCAGCAGTACGGCGAAGAGTTTTGCGGAAACAGATTTCATAGCGCTTCTATTTTTATACCAGAAGATTATAGATGAAGAACCCCAGGTAATTACCCAATGCAAAACCTATGATGCCGACTGTGATGCCGGGCACGAGCACTTTCTTGTTGTTCATTGCAGTAACTACGATAGGGACGAAGGGCGGCGAGTTGATGAGAGATACCGAAGTGGCTATCATCATATCGGCGTCGACCTTGAGCAGCTTCGACAGGATTACCTGCAGCAGCAGCGACACGAAAATAACGAAGAACAGGAACAGGAAAGCATAAAGACCTTCGCGTATGTTCAGCTTCGTGACATCGGCCATCGAGGCTATCGTGATGGAGAATATGTATATGAGGTAAAGACCGAGGTCGTAACTTAATGTCAGTTTCTTGACTGGTTTGGTGTTGGCGGCAATCAGGGCGAAGGTGCTTATGCCGAGGATGAATATCGGCATAAACCATCCCTTCGGGAACAGTTTGGTGAGCAGGAATGCCAGACCTACGCAGATTATGACGGCAACCAGGATCCTCCACACCTGACCCCAGCCTTTGGCTGTCTTCAGGGCCGCGTACGGATTCTTGTTGCCCTCGATGATCTGCTCGTTGACTTCCACTTTGGCACCGGCCTTGGCTGCATCGTCGCCGTGCGACTTATTCTTCAGGAATTTGCGGAAGAGGCGGATTCCGAAGCTCAGCAGGAAGATGAAATAGAGGAAGCAGACGAGCATATCGTAGCTGTTGAGCATCACGAAGGTCTCGCTGGGCACGTTGAGCAGAAGCTGCAGAGATGCCATATTGATGGTGCCTCCTGTCTCGCAACCGGTGATCAGCGCGGCGATCTCAGGCGCCTGTGTTCCGACGTGTCTTCCGAAGAGCCAGTATCCGAGGAAGATGGAAGTTAGTATAGCCACCAGGCCGGCAATCAGGGAACGGAAGATGCCCTTGAGGCTGTCCCTGGTGAGCGCGCAGGCGAACAGCATCATAGGGAGGGCTACGGGGATGAGGGCGTTGGTCAGGGTCTCTTTAAGCCCGTAGTTGCCTTCGTTGATCCAAGGCAGGTTGCCGATGATGACACCCAGGATGTACAGGATCAGGATGGGACCGATCTTGCCCAGGAACGGAACCTTGTTGCAAAGGCGGAGGATAAGGGCAGGAGTCAGGCAGAAGACCAGGACAAGGATGATTTTTGAAACCATTTGAGAATTAATTGTGACTGGATCAGAAGAGCCCGTGAAGCTGGGCGTCGATCAAGTCTGTTACGGTATTGAAATCATCGACGTTCTCTCCGAAGCGGAGACGGTCGACATCAACGATCAGCAGCTTGCCGTCGTTGTATTCGTTTATCCATTTCTCATAGCGCTCGTGCAGGCCGGTGAGGTAGTCGATGCGGATGCTGTTCTCATATTCGCGTCCGCGTTTGTGGATGTTGTTGACTATGTTGGGAATGCTGCTGCGCAGGTATATAAGCAGGTCGGGCGGACGCACCAGTGAGATCATCAGGTCGAAAAGCTCCTGATAGTTGTCGAAGTCGCGGCTCGACATCAGGCCCATATCGTGGAGGTTGGGGGCGAAAATGCAGGCATCTTCATATATGGTGCGGTCCTGCACGACGACGTCTTTGCTCTTGCTGATCTCGACTATGTCGCGGAAACGCTTGTTCAGGAAATAAATCTGGAGGTTGAAGGACCACCGCTCCATATCTTCGTAGAAGTCTGCCAGATAGGGGTTGAAATCAACAGGTTCGAAACGGGCAGTCCAATGATAATGGTTGGCAAGAAGCTGGGTCAGGGTAGTCTTTCCGCTGCCTATGTTGCCGGCTATCGCAATGTGCATGGCGAATAGTGTTTGTATTTTGTTATTCACAAATTTACAAACTCTTTTCGTATTTTTGTGAAAATGGAAGAGCCGAAAATGCGCGATTTGAAAACTTTTTACGTCAACTCTCTGAGGGAATGCCTGTATGTGCTTTCCTCCGCAGACAAGGAATGTGTAATAGTGGATCCCGGTTGCCAGAACGACAGGGAGAGGGCCAGGGTGGATGACTATATCGCCGAGCAAGGGCTGACGCCGGTATGCATACTGCTGACCCACGCGCATTTCGACCACGTGCTGTCAGTTCCCCACTTCGCTGCGAAGTACGGCATCCCGGCCGTGATGAATGCGGCCGACTGCGGGCTGCTGTCCCACCTCAGGGACTACACCAACCTCTTCGGACTGGAGTACCTGCCGATGGACAAAGTGGAGTTCCGATATGTCTGCGACGGCGACGAAATCTCCTATGCCGGCTTCACTTTCAAGGTCGTCGGCACACCCGGACATACCAACGGCGGGGTCTGCTACCTTGAGGAGAAGGAGAGGGTGATGTTCAGCGGGGATACTCTCTTCCAGGGCAGTATCGGCCGTACCGATTTCGAAGAGAGCGGAGAGGAGGATATGTGTATGTCGCTGGAAAAACTCAAGCGGCTAGACAGGGACATCGCCGTTTATCCCGGCCACGGATATCCTACGACAATAGATGAAGAGCTGAAGACCAACCCATACCTGCGCTGAAATGGATTTCATTGAGATTACGGGTGCCAAGTCCCACAATCTGAAGAACATATCCCTCAAGATTCCGAGGGACAGGCTGGTCGTGGTCACGGGGCTTTCCGGCAGCGGCAAGTCTTCGCTGGCATTCGACACCATCTACGCAGAAGGCCAGCGCCGCTATATGGATACACTGTCTCCCTATGCCAGGCAGTTTATGGGTATGATGGAGCGGCCCGACGTCGACGACGTGCGCGGGCTCAGCCCCATCATCGCCATCGAGCAGAAGACTACCGGCCGCAACCCGCGTTCCACCGTCGGCACGATGACGGAGATCTACGATTTCTTCCGCCTGCTCTATGCCAGGGCCGCGACGGCCTATTCTCCAGCCACCGGCAAGGAGATGGTGAAGTACACCGACGATATGATAGTCGACCTGATCATCAACGAATACGAAGGTTGCAAGCTGTTGCTGCTTGCTCCGGTAGTGAGAGGACGCAAGGGCCACTACAAAGAGCTTTTCGAGCAGCTGGTCAAGCGCGGCTATTCCCAGGTGCGCATCGACGGTGAAATCCGGTACCTGCGCGATGTCGAACCGCTCGACCGCTACAAGACCCATTTCATAGAACTGGTGGTTGACAAGCTGGTGCCGAGTGCCGACGACCGCAAGCGGATACGCTCATCGGTGGTCACCGCCTTGTCCCAGGGCAAGGGCTCTCTGGCCCTGCTGAGGGTCGACGGCGAAGGGACGTTGAGGTATCTCAGCAAGAATCTCATCTGCGCGGACACCGGCATATCATTCTCGCTGCCGGCTCCATATACCTTCTCGTTCAACTCCCCGCAGGGTGCCTGTCCCCACTGCAACGGTCTCGGAGTGGTGGCCCAGCTGGATATGTCAAAGGTCATTCCGAACGACAAAGTGTCGATTGCTGACGGAGGCATCGTGTCCCTCGGAAGTATGAGAAGCAACTCCACCTTCGAGGTGCTGGAGTCCATCGCCAGAAAATACTCGTTCTCGCTTCACGACCCGATAAAAGATATTCCTCCCCAGGCCCTTTCCACCATCCTCTACGGCTCCCAGGAGCTGTTCCGGATAGGCAGCGGGCCGACTGCGCAGATGGTGACGTTCGACGGCGTGCTTGCACGCACACGCATCACCGGTGAAGAGAGCGAAGAATCTCTCGAGAAGAAGGACAGTTTTATGAACACGGTGGTCTGTCCTGTCTGCAACGGCACGAGGCTCAAAAAGGAAGCCCTCAACTTCAAGATAGCCGGGCTGGACATCGCGCAGGTGGCAGCTATGGACGTCAATGACCTGTACGACTGGGTGCTTGAGCTGCCTTCCAAGCTGAACGAGAGGCAGATGGCGATTGCCAACGACATCCTGAAGGAACTGGCCGACAGGATAGGATTCCTCAAGGAGGTCGGTCTCGGATACCTGTCGCTCGACCGTGCGACTGCCACCTTGAGCGGTGGCGAAAGCCAGCGGATAAGGCTGGCGACGCAGATCGGCTCAAAGCTGGTGAATGTGCTTTACATCCTTGACGAGCCCTCTATAGGTCTCCACCAGCGGGACAACCGCAAGCTCATCGATTCATTGAAGAAGCTGCGCGACGAAGGCAACTCGGTGATGGTGGTGGAGCACGACAGCGAGATGATGGAAAGCGCCGACTGGCTCGTCGACCTCGGCCCAGGCGCCGGGGAACTCGGAGGAGAACTTCTCTACAACGGCGAACCGTCGGGTATTTCAGACATACCCGAGGGCGCCAGCCTGACCATCGATTATCTTCTGAAGAGGAAATCCATACCCGTGCCTGAATTCCGCCGCAGAGGCAACGGATTGAAGCTGAAACTGCACGGAGCCTGCGGCAACAACCTGAAAGATGTGGACCTGACCCTGCCTCTGGGCACCTTGATAGGTGTCAGCGGAGTCAGCGGCAGCGGAAAGTCGTCGCTCATCAACGATACACTTATGCCCATCCTCTCATCGGCCCTCTACCGTTCTCTCGACCGGCCTCTGGCATACTCTTCCATCGAAGGCCTCGAGAACATAGACAAAGTCATAGAGGTCGACCAGTCGCCTATCGGACGTTCTCCCCGCAGCAACCCTGCAACATATACCAACGTCTTCGGAGCTATAAGGGAGCTCTTCGGGCAGACTCCGGACGCAAAGATCCGCGGCTTCAAGGCCAGCCGTTTCTCCTTCAACGTGCGGTCAGGCCGCTGCGAAGCCTGCAAGGGAGCGGGCATACAGGAAATAGAGATGAATTTTCTTCCGCCCGCCCACGTCACCTGCAAGGAATGCGGCGGCAAACGCTACAAGCCCGACACCCTGGCTGTCCATTACAAGGGCAAGAATATCAGCGACGTGCTGGATATGACAGTTTCGGCAGCCGCGGAATTCTTCAAGTCGAATCCGTTCATTTATCCCAAGATCAAGGCGATGGAAGATGTGGGTCTGGGATATGTGCGCCTCGGTCAGCCTTCCACCACCCTCAGCGGCGGAGAGAGCCAGAGGGTCAAGCTTGCCGCCGAGCTTGCGCGCAAGAGCACAGGCAACACCCTCTACCTGCTGGACGAACCAACCACCGGCCTCCATTTCGACGACATAAAGAATCTGCTCGAAGTGCTCCAGAAACTGGTGGACCAGGGGAATACGGTCCTGATCATCGAGCATAACCTGGATGTGCTCAAGAGCGTTGACTATCTCATCGATATGGGTCCGGAGGGAGGCCGCGACGGCGGAAGGATCATAGCGGAGGGCAAGCCGGAGCAAGTGGCGGCAAACCCTGCTTCTTACACGGGACAGTATCTGAAAGAGATGCTGTAGCGCTTATTTCCTCATCCAGCTTTCGGGATTCTGTTTGTCGGTGCCTTTCCAGATCTGGAAATGGAGTACTGACGAGCCGTCTGTCACATCCAGGGTGCCCAGGCTGTCACCTGCATTTACCTTCTGCCCGGCTTTAACCGATACTTTCCCGAGACGGCAGTAGAAGGTGTAATAGGTTCCGTGCTGCACGAGGACGCACTGGCTGTAACCGGGCATCACGAGCACCTGCTTCACCGTTCCGTCGAATACGCACCTCACTGTTGCGCTACGGGCTGCCGTTATGTCGACGCCGTTGTTCGTGGGCAGCTGGATGTTCTTGTAGACGGGGTGGTTGTGGTTGCCGAACTTGCCTGTGATGACGCCTTGCACGGGCCAGGGAAGTTTGCCCTTGTTGTCTTCGAAGCGGCCCGCGAGCGTGTAGTCGATGGATTCCTGTTTCTGCTCCTTGACGGCCTTGGTCAGGATCCTTTCGATCTCCCTGTTGAGGGCTTCGACCTGCTTCTTTTTGGCCTGCAGGTCCTTTGTATATTGGTTTTTGCTCTTGTTGAGGCTGTTTACGAGCGAACGTGACTTCTGTTCATCGGCCTTCATATTGTTGTATTCCCGTTGCCTCTGCTGCCTGGTGGCAGTGGCTACGGCGACCAGCGAGTCCAGACCGGCTTTCTCTTTGCGGAGCTGTTCCTGGGTCTGGAGGATGTTGTCTGCCTGGGCGGCAGCCGATTCCGACAGGTTGCCTAGATAGGAGAAGCGCCGGTAGCCCTGGCCTATGTTTTCACTGCCGAGGATATACATAAACCACACTTTGTTGTCGCGGTTCTTGTATGCGTTGTATATGAGGTCGTCGTAATAGTACTGGAGGGTGTCGAGGTTGGCCTGCAGGGCGTTTATCTGTGCCGTGGCCGTATTGATGCGGGTGCGCAGCTCCCTGATTTCGGCGTCAGCCTCGTCGACCAGTTTCTTGCGGTTGCTTACCTGCTTCTGGACTATCGTCAGCTGCTGGGTGGAAGCCTTCTGGCGGCTGATGATGTCCTTGAGCTGGTTGTCGATGAACGCTATCTCCTCTTCCAGTTTCCTTTTGGCTTCCCTTTGTGCAGAGACATCCTGGGCGGCGGCCTCCACGACGGCGGCAGCAGCGATCAACAGAATGGCCAAAAGTCTTTTCACTTTATTCGTCAGGTAAGGCCTGGGCCTGCTTGAAATATACGTTCGCCAGGTCGTTCTCTCCGAGTGTCGAGAGCACGGTGGCATAGTGTTCAAGGATGGTGCGGTTCTCCTTGCCGCCGTACAGCATCGCGTGCTTGAACATAGCCTTGGCTTCCACGTCCCGGCCGACGAGGTGCAGCAGCCAGGCGTAGGTGTCCACATAGGTTGGATTGTCAGGCTCCTGCTGGATGGTCTTGAGGCTCATCTGCATCGCTTTACGCAATGTGGCGTCGGGTTTTTTGCGGGGCTGTGTATAGCCTTCGGTCAGGTAGTATGCGTAGTTGTTGAGCACGGGTGCGTGGTTGGGGTTTATACGCAGAGCCTTGTCGTAGCATTTGTATGCCTGCTTCGAGTCTCCGGCAATATGGTACAGGTCACCCATAGCGGTGTAGCTGTTGAGGGCGACGGCGCTGTCCTTGGGCGCAAGAGCCAGCATCGTACGGTAGTCCTCCATCGAGCTGTCGTACTCCTTCAGCTGCCAGAACGCTATCCCGCGCAGCTGCAGGAAATCCACCGGCATATCGAAACGCTGTATGGCGGTGGTGGCGTAGGTGATGACGTTGTCCCAGTCCTGAGCGTAATAATATATGAGGCAGTGGTTGAAAGCTGCGCCCATATCGTCGGGATTGATTTCAATCAGTGAGGAATAAACGTCGAGGGCCTTGTCGATCTGCCCCGTCTGGTAGTAGTAGGCCGCCGTCAGGCCGGTGACAGTGCTGTCGGTAGGGTTCGAAAGGTACATCTCCGTCATCAAGGAGTCGACCTGGGGGGCGAACACCTGGGCGAACTGGCCGCTGCCGAGCACGTCCTGCATATACTCAACCTTGGTCTGAGGGGGTACTACGCCGCTCTTGATGAAATCACCGATGTTCTTAAAGTACATATCGTACTTGCCCTGGGCTCGGTAGATATGGGCTGCGCCATAGGATGCCTCGACGCAGTCGGGATCCATAGCCAGAGCTTCTTCGTAATAGCCGAGAGCCTCCTGCTCCTGGTAGAGGCTGCCGTAATAATCTCCCAGGATGCACGCCAGCCGGGGAGAGCGGTATTCCTTGTAGTATTGCTGCAGGAAGTCGAAGGCTTGTTTCTGCTGCCCTTTCTGCATATATATCTGCATACGGGCCATAGCGAGAGGCTCGCTCTTGCCGGTCTGGCTTTCGATGACGTCCAGCGCTTCCATAGCTTTGTCGGAATCGCCGTTCGCCATATAGACGTTCACCACATCGTAGTAGAGGGATGTCTTGCGCGGATTCTCGGCAATCAGCTCTTCAAAAAGTTTCAGGGCGCTGGCGGCATCCTTGTTGGTCATATAGTCAGACGCAAGGGCGTATTTATACCAGTAGTTGCCGGGGTCGAGGGCGATGGCTTTCTTGAAATTGGCTTCCCTCTCAAGGAAATCTTCCGAGAGTATGGCGAGATAGTAGTATGCGGCGTCGTTGTCAGGCTCTGTGCTGACAAGTTTCCGGAACATTTCATAGGCTTGCTTATTGCCTGAATTGTAGGCTTCCAGCGCGTCGAAATAAGCCTGTGACTGCGCATCGGCACAGATGCCTGCGAGCAGGAATATAAGGGCGGCAAACAGCTTTCTGATGTGTTTCATCTTCACGGACCTCCACCCGCAAAAATAATCAATCCAGCAAAAATTTACTATTCAATGCAGCATTTTGGACTAAATTTGCATCATTAATCCAGTAGCCCTGTGAAGAACACTCTCGAGTCTCTCATAGAAGGATGCAAGCAGCACGATCCTAAGGCCCAGAAGGGTCTTTATGATCTGTTGTCTCCAGCTATGCTGGCGGTATGCTTGCGATATCTCAAAGACGCGGAGGCGGCGAAGGATACGATGCAGGACGGCTTTGTTACGTTGTTTGATAAAATATCGAGTTACAAGGGCGAAGGCTCTTTCGGAGGCTGGGCGCGCAGGATATTCGTGAACACGGCGCTGATGCAGCTCCGTCGCAACGATGCGTTGAAGTTCTCCGAGAACATAGAAGATTCCCAGGCTATGCAGATGGTCCAGAGCAACACTCTCGAGAAAATCGGGGCCGATGAGATCTTCAAGCTGGTCAACTCGATGCCGGACGGTTTCCGGACGGTTTTCAACCTTTACGTAATAGAGGGCTATTCGCACGAAGAAATTGCGAAGATGCTCTCGATAACGGTAGGAGGTTCACGCTCGCAGCTCAGCAGGGCGCGTGCGTGGCTCCAGAGTAAGATTAAGACGAATGATAAATATGACTGATTCACAATTTGATCAGATTATCAGGGAGAAGCTTTCAAGCTACGAGTGCGAGGCGTCGGACGAGTCGGTGTGGGAAGGCATCGTAGCCAAGATGGCCGCCCAGCGCCGCCGCAAGGTAGTGCTGCGCTATGTATACGGCGCAGTCGCTGCTGCTGCGTGCGTGGCTCTGGGTTTGTTCCTCTTCGATGGCAGTGACGCTCCCGGTCAGCTTCAGACCGCTCCGACTGTGGCTGTTGCCGACAATGTTGTTCTCCAGGAGCTTGATACCCCTGAAGACGTTCAGGACATCCCTTCTATAGCAGACCAGATCAAAGCCCTCCGTTCAGGCAATGCCGTCGCTGAAGTGCTTCCTTCAGAGGTGGAGAAAGTTCTGGAGGCTGTTTCTGAAAAAATATCCGAGCCGGCAGTGGCCGACGTGGATGAAGTTCAGCAGGAAGCCACCGGTAGTCAGGATTCCGACAAGAGCGCAGGAAAACCCTCAAATAACAATAACGGCTATCGCACGCCATCCGGTTCTCAACTTATGGACGACTACTATCTTTTCGAAGATGAACAAGCCCCCAAAAAGCACACACATTCAAGTATATCAATATCATCAAACGTTTCAGGGATAGCGAAGCAGGACGGCTTCATATATCAGATGGCCCCGTCCCACGCAGCTTCTGCCACAGGACGCTCCGTAGGGGCAGTGGTAGAGGAGTTGTCTGAGTCTTCATACTCTATCCCCCTGTCATTCGGTATCCAGTTCCGTTATCCTCTCGCTCCGAAGTTCTCTTTGGGTGCAGGTGTCAATTACACCTATCTGCAGCGCAGTTTCAGTGCATTGGTCAACAAGACAAAGTACGACAATGTCACCTCCCAGCTGCACTATATCGGCTTGACCGCATCAGCCTTCTACAACTTCATCGAAGGAGACAGGCTGATTGTCTACGGCCGTGCCGGCGGTGCCGTTGACAAGAGCGTATCTTCACGCTTTGTCTTCGGAGGCCAGGCTCTTGCCCAGGATGCATCCGGAGTGCAGTGGTCTGTCAATGCAGGCGTCGGTCTGGAGTACAAGATTGCGAAACCCGTTTCGATTTTCATCGATCCTTCAGCCTCATACTATTTCGACTGCGCACAGCCGAAGAGCATCCGCACGGAGCAGCCTCTTATGTTCAGCCTCGAGGCCGGCGTGAGGTTCCATCTGTAGAAATCGTAATTTCAACTGTATGCTACCCGACGGTCTCCGCCGGGTTGTTTTTTTGTTTCTCCGTCCAAAATGACTTAACTTCATAGGCTGAATATAATCTGACAACAGACAGCTATATGAAAGGTCAAAACAACAATATCGGAAAACTGGTCCCCATAATGTTCGCGTTCTTCTCGATGGGATTCGTGGATATGGTGGGCACGGCCACCAACTATGTTAAAGCCGACTTCAACCTGAGCGACACGATGGCCAACTTCCTGCCCTCGATGGTCTTCCTCTGGTTCTTCTTCCTTTCGGTGCCGACGAGCCTGCTGATGAACCGCATCGGTAAGAGGAAGACCGTAGTGCTCAGCCTCATAGTGACTGCGGCAGCCCTGGTGCTGCCTCTGTGCGGCTACAACTACCCGGTTATGCTGGCTTCCTTCTGCCTGCTGGGTATAGGCAACACTCTGATGCAGGTGTCTCTCAATCCTCTGATTTCCTGCGTGGTCAAAGGTGACAAGCTGGCCAGCTCCCTGACTTTCGGCCAGTTCGTCAAAGCCATAGCTTCTTTCAGCGCTCCGCTGATAGCCAGCTGGGCTGCGGTGCGTTTCGGCAACTGGAGGATATTGTACGGCGCTTTCCTTGTCATAGGCGTGATAGCCACGCTGTATGTATGGTTTACCAAAATTGAGGAGGATGCTCCTGCCGAAAAGACTTCGAAATTCAAGGATGTGCTCAAACTTCTCGGTATTCCGGCCGTACTGATGCTTTTCTTCGGCATAGTGGCTCACGTGGGCATCGATGTCGGAGTCAACACCTGCGCCCCGAAGATATTGATGGAGAGGCTGGGCATCCCGCTCACCGAAGCAGCCATCGCAACAAGCGTGTACTTCCTTTTCAGGACGATAGGCTGCCTCACCGGATCGCTCATCCTTGCCAGGTGGGAGCTTCGCAAGTTTTTCGTCCTGAGCGTTGTCCTGATGGTCCTCTCGATGGCGGGCCTGTTTGTCTGCCACAGCAAGGCCGGCATCTATGTGGCTATCGCGCTGGTGGGTTACGGCAACTCCAATATGTTCTCGATGATATTCTCGAAGGCGCTTCTGTATATGCCTGAACGTCGCAACGAGATGTCCGGTCTGATGATTATGGGTCTCATAGGCGGCACTGTCTTCCCCATCCTTATGGGAGCTCTCTCCGACGTGATGGGTTCGCAGGCCGGTTCAGTGGCAGTCATCAGCCTTGGAGTTGCATATATGATATTCCTTGCATACAGATTCCTTAAAACAGATAAAGAATGAGCAAAACAGAAAGGCCGGTAGTCGGAATAGGTGAGATACTGTTCGATCTGCTGCCGGGCGGCGCCCAGCTGGGAGGCGCGCCTGCAAATTTCGCATATCACGTGAGCTGCCTCGGTGGCCGTGGCGTTGCGGTAAGTGCCATAGGAAAGGATGCGCGCGGCGCAGAAGTCAAGTCCATCCTGACTTCGAAGAAACTTGAGGCGGTGCTCCCCGAGGTGGATTTTCCCACGGGAGTGGTACAGGTGACGCTCGACGGGCGCGGAGTGCCCGAGTACACCATAATCGAGGATGTGGCCTGGGACAATGTGCCGTATACGGCCGAGATGAAGACGCTGGCCGGGAATGCCGCCGCAGTGTGCTTCGGCACTCTGGCACAGCGCAGCGCCGTCACCAGGGCGACGATAATGGACTTCATCGCGGATATGCCAGATGACAGCCTCAAGGTTTATGACATCAACCTGCGGCAGCACTATTACAGCCGTGAAATCATAGAGGATTCTCTCAAGGTGGCGGATATCCTTAAGATCAACGACGAGGAAATAAGGGTGGTGGGCGCTCTGTTCGGTATGGAAGGCGGACACGAGGCTATCTGCAGGGTGCTCATCGAGAGTTACGGCCTCCGGCTGGTGATTCTGACAAAGGGAGCCGAGGGCAGCGATGTCATAACTATGCACGAAAAATACAGTGTTGAATGTCCAAATGTCAAAATTGCAGATACTGTCGGAGCCGGAGATTCATTCACTGCTGCATTTGTCCACGCTTATCTGAGAGGCGACCCGATAGAGGAATGCCATAAGCTTGCGAACCGCATTTCTGCTTTTGTGTGCTCCCGCAGCGGAGCGATGCCGGAGTACGACAGGGCCTGAAAAATCTGTATTCTTCCACGCTGTTTCAGTAGTCGCCAAAAACGGCTGCCACTTTAACTTTTTGCAAGTTTTTATCGTTCCGCTCAAGCTATCTTGGCGGCAAAAAAACGATGCTTTGCAAAACTTATTGCGCAACCTGCCTGGGATTGACGGTGGTTGCGATAACGGTGGAAACCGACATTTCAAACGGAATAGGCATACAGCTGGTGGGACTGCCCGACAGTGCGGTGAAGGAAAGCCTGACGAGGGTTCTGACAGCTATCAGAAGCTACGGATATCGTATTCCGGGAAAGAAAATAGTTATCAATCTTGCCCCCGCGGACATCAAGAAGCAGGGTTCTTCGTTCGACCTTGCCATTGCGGTGACGCTGATTTGTGCCATTAAGGAAATAGAGCCGTCAAGGATGCAGGACCACCTGTTTCTGGGAGAACTCGCACTGGATGGCTCCATCAGGGATGTGCCCGGTGCTTTGCCGATTGCGGTATATGCCCGCGACAACGGCTTCAAGGGCTGCATCCTGCCCTTTGAGTCCGCAAAGGAAGCCGTGGATATCGAAGGGGTCGACGTCTATGGCGTGAGGTGCCTCGCCGATGTCCTGCGAATACTTCTTGAGGATGACGACAAAGAGTTCCTGATGCAGCGCGGAATGGCCGGTGAGGTGCAGCTGCCGGTCAAAAGTGCCGGTCCTGATTTCAAGGTAGTCAAAGGGCAACAGCACGCCAAGCGCGGATTTGAGATTGCTGCCGCCGGCGGTCACAATATAATCCTCATAGGCAGCCCCGGCTGCGGCAAGACTCTGATGGCCAGCTGCCTGCCCTCGATCCTCCCTCCGATGGAGACAGAAGAGTCCATCGAGACCAGCAAGATATACTCCGTGGCAGGCAAGTCCATAGGAAGCTACGGATTGCTGAAGACAAGGCCGTTCCGCACCCCGCACAACAGTGCCAGCCGCGTCTCACTGCTCGGGGGAGGCCCAGACGCGCTTCCCGGTGAGATTTCTCTTGCGCATAACGGAGTTTTGTATCTTGATGAGATAGCCCAGTTCAGCAAGGTCACTCTCGATCTGCTCCGCCAGCCTCTTGAGGACGGCAGGATAGTGATCAGCCGGGCCCGCTACAGGATTGAATATCCCTGCTCGTATATGCTCGTGGCCTCAATGAATCCGTGTCCCTGCGGTTATTATGGCGACCCTTCAGGCCGCTGCCGCTGCACCCAGTCGATGGTAGACAATTATATGGCGCGGATCTCAGGGCCGCTGATGGATCGCATAGATATGCATATCTACGTTGACAGGGTCGCTGCTGACGACCTGACTGCCACACAGCTGGCGGAACCCAGCGCTGCCATAGCCGAAAGGGTCAGCCGCGCAAGAAAGGTGCAGCTGGACAGGTTCAGGAATGAGCAGGGTGTGTTCACGAACTCAAGGATGAATGCAGAGATGATGACGCGTTACTGCAAGGTCGGCAGCAGCGAGCAGGATTTCCTGTGCACCCTTATAGATAAACTGAGCTTGTCTGCAAGGGCCTACGGCAGGGTGCTGAAACTCGCCCGCACCATCGCCGACCTTGCCGGAGAGGTGCAAATCAATATGCAGGCCATTTCAGAAGCCATCCAATACCGCAACCTCGACCGTCTGGAGAGATAACATTCTTTGCCCTTTTCGAAGGAAGTACTAAATTTGTCGAAACGCTTATTTCAATGAAGACAAAAGTTTTATTCCTCCTCGCAATTGCAGGTATCTTGTCAGTATCGTGTGAATCTCCGGAGCCTGAGGTCAGCTCTCTGAAAGAGGCCTATTCCGACAGTTTCAAGATGGGGTGTGCAATCAGCCCGTTTATGGTCAGCGGACGCAATCCCCAGGCTGTCGACCTTCTGCTGTCCCAATTCAATGCGTTGTCGCCTGACAACTGTATGAAGCCCGAGAGTCTGCATCCCGGTCCCGAAGTCTGGAACTTCGGCCCTGCGGACGCTTATGTGCAGTTCGGCAAGGAACACGGGATGTTCGTGCTCGGCCACACCCTGTGCTGGCACAACCAGACCCCCTCTTTCTTCTGGGAGAGGCCGGACGGTACGCCCAAGAGCCGCGCAGAACTCGTCGAGACGCTTCGCAGCTATATAGAGACGGTTGTGACACATTTTGCCGGCAAGGTGGATGCGTGGGACGTTGTGAATGAAATAGTTGCCGAAGACGGCGGTTTTCGTGACCTGGGCTGGGTCAAGGCTTTCGGCGGCGACGGATATGAAGTGGCGAAGCTGGCCTTCCAGTTCGCCAATGAATATGCTCCTGAAGGAACAGAATTCTATTACAATGAGTTCAACGTATGGCGTCCTTCTAAGCTGCAGGGTGTCGTGAACCTTGTCCGCAGGCTGCGTGCAGACGGTCTGAAAGTTGACGGAGTCGGCATCCAGGCTCACTGGGGGCTCAATTATCCCAAGAATGAATATATCGAGGAAGCTATAGACCAGCTCAGCGACCTTGGCGTCAAGGTTATGATTACCGAGCTTGACGTTGACGTTCTTCCCATATCCAAAGAAGGTCAGGTGATCGGCAAGTCCCTTCAGGATCCCCAATATCAGCTCGAGGAGTTCGAAACGTTCCTCGATCCATACAAAGACGGTCTGCCGGAAGAAGTCGAGGACCAGCTTGCCGCAAGATATGAGGAACTCTTCAAGATATTCTACAGTCACCGGGATGAGATAGACCGCGTCACTTTCTGGGGACTTCACGACGGGGCGTCGTGGAAGAACGGCTCTCCCATCCCCGGCAGGACCAACTATCCGCTGCTGTTCAACAGAGACCTCACTCCTCACAAGGCATTGGGGGCAGTGCTTGCAGTGCCAGGAAAGTCAGAATGACATCAAAATGACGTCGCCGGTCTGGTAGTGGCCTACAGCATCTTCTGATATCTATTACAATAAGCAAAAGACCGCAAGCTGCAAAGCCTGCGGTCTTTTGTTTTGGAACACAGAAAAAGAATCAGTAGGCGAGCTTCTCCAGGGCAGTGGCCAATGATTCGGCGGTGATGTACGCACCGATGACCTTTCCTTTCTTGTTTATCAGATAGAAAGTAGGGATCCAGTTGACACCGTAGTCCTTTGAGATCTGCGTCTCTTTCCATTTTACGAGTGAGCTGACCTGCGTCCATTTGAGAGAGTCGCTCTCTATGCCGCGCAGCCAGGCTTCACGCTCAGTGTCGAAAGAAACGCCAAGGAAAGCAACCCCCTTGGGAGCATATTTGGCGTGGAGTTTTACCAGCTCAGGATTCTCCTTGCGGCAGTCGGGACACCAAGAAGCCCAGAAATCAATGACGACATACCTGTCCTTGAAATCGCTGAGAGAAACGAGCTTTCCGTCCGGGGTGGGCAACTTGAATGCAGGAGCTTTCTTGCCGGCCTTGATGACGGCGCTCATATCTTGTGCAGAAAGACCGATGCAGCCGAGAAGCACGGCGGCAACGACCAGGGTAACGATGCGTTTCACGGCTAGAGTGTTTTATTTATGTCTGAAACTGCTGCAATCAGGGCGTCGATGTTCTCTTTTTTGGCGCCCATCGGCAGGCCGCCTCCCGTGCTGAGGAGCAGGCCGTGGTGGCTTCCGTTGCCGGCGATGTATTTCTCTACGATTTCCTTTGTGGCTTTGTAAACATTCTCGGGAGTGTCGTTCACGAGCAGCATCGGCGGGACGTTACCCATCAGGACGACTTTGTCGCCGGCAAGTTTTCGGCTTGCGACGATGTCTTCCATATGGGTGAAGTTGAAAGCGTGGACACCCATCTCTTCGAGGTGCGAGTAGCAGGAATTCGAAGTGAAGTCGTTGTGGAAGAAATGACGGTATCCGGGGAAGGCGTCGAACACCCTCTGCATATAGGGCTGGCAGAGAGTCTGGAAATCATCTGGGCTGAAGTATCCGCACACGTCGTCAAGAACCATAATGGCCTTGGCTGTCTTGACATTCTCCAGCTGGGCGTTCAGCCAGTCGATGACCATCTGGGTGCTCTTCTCAAGAAGGACTGACGCAGTGTCGGGATCCATCATCATAAGCATCAGCAGCTGGGTGACGGTGAACATATGGGATGCGACAGTGAAGGGACCGCGGGCGCAGACCATATACACTTCTTCTCCCTGTGCCTCCATTATCGGCTGGTAGATCCTCTGCTGGTTGAGCAGCAGCGGCATCACACCGTCGACGCGGGGGTCGGGAGTGTGGACATTCGAGAACACTTCGCGAGCCTTGTCGAGGTCCTCGGTGAGGGGCCTCAGGTGGGGGAGATTGTCGTCGTAGAAGCAGAGCGAGCAACCGAAACCGGAAGGTTCGGCGGTCATTCCGTACTCAACCCACCATCCCGGGATGAATATTGCCTCGGGAAAGTCCCTGGTGATTTTCTGGTTGTCCTCTATGAACAGCTTGGTGTTGGCATAATAATCAATGAAAGTATGTCCGCAATACCCGGGTATCCAGGGGCTGTCGGCGATAAGTGCTACGGGAATCTTGGAATTCTTGTGGTCCAAGGTCTCTTCAATCAGCTTTATTTGATCGGCATTCATTATAGAAAGAGATAAAGGTTGTACTAAAAGGGCGATATTTTCCCAAAGTTAATGATTTTTCTTTTGCTTTTTTGTAATTTCGAAACCCAACAACAACAATAATATCACTTATAATGGCAGAATTTCCACAATTACACGATGCAATCCTCGCAGGCAACCTGAATAATGCTGTTGCCGCCACCAAAGAAGCGATTGCAGCCGGTGCAGAGCCTGGTGACCTGGTCAACAATTATATGATCAAAGCTATGGAAGATATCGGTGCAAAGTTCGAAGCCGGACAGGCTTACGTGCCCAACCTTCTGATGGCCGCCCGCGCAATGAAAGGCTCCCTTGAGCTTCTCAAGCCTATGATGCAGGGTTCAGGCGTCACTTCTATGGGCAAGATAGTCATAGCTACGGTCAAAGGCGACCTGCACGACATCGGCAAAAACCTCGTGGCCTCGATGCTTGAAGGCTGCGGTTTCGAAGTTATCAACCTCGGTGTCGACCAGTCAGACCAGAAGATAGTCGACGCAGTCAGCCAGCATCACCCTGACATCCTCGCGCTTTCAGCCCTGCTCACCACCACTATGGGCAATATGAAAGTCGTCATCGATGCCCTGACCGCTGCCGGCCTGCGTGACAGTGTCAAGATAATGGTCGGAGGAGCTCCCATCAGCGAGGCTTTCGCCAAGGAGATAGGCGCGGATGGTTACAGCGCCAACGCAAACGAAGCTGTAGCACTGGCAAAATCCCTCGTCTGAAATATGGATTTCCGCAGGATGACAATGTCGGACATTTCGCTCGACTTCTATGAAATATACCGTTCGATGGGCTATCCTGATCCGGATTTTCCTCCGGAAGATATGAAGTCCACGGTAGAAGGTCTGATTGAGAGGTTCGCGTCTGTCTGTCATCCTCAGTTCCATTACATCGAATCCACCGTCGAAGGCCTTTCTCCGAAGGGAATAATTATGAAAGGTCTTTCCGGCGCAGAGAAATATATCCTGTTCATCGCCACCGCAGGGATGGAGTTCCAGGAAGAAATCAACAGGATTTCCGAGGAAGGTGACATAGTCAAAATCTATGCTGCTGACCTTATCGGGAGCGAAATAGCCGAGGCCACTGTCAGAGAGTGTGTCAAAGCTGTCGAAGCTGATTATCCTGGGCAGGGTGTAAGCAATTCCTACAGTCCCGGCTATTGCGGCTGGGTGCTGTCCGACCAGCGGGAGATTTTCTCGCGCTTCGAAGGGAACACCTGCGGCGTGACCCTCAATGATTCCTGCCTGATGTATCCGATCAAGTCCGTGAGCGGAATCATCTCGGTCGGGGCCGGAGTAGAGAAAAGAGAATACGGCTGCGCAATCTGCGGCCGCAAGGATTGTTATAAAAACCGTTTGAAAATTAAAAAGAAATGAACGTCAACGACTGGAAGAAGGAGATACTGTCATCCCCCTGCAGGATGGCCGTTCCCGTTATGACCCATCCCGGCATTGAGATGCTCGGCCACAATGTAAAGGAAGCAGTTTGCTCCGGACAAGTTCACTTTGAAGCCGTCAAGGCTCTGTGCGGGAAGTATCCCCAGCCTGCTGCAATGACTACCATAATGGACCTCAGTGTCGAGGCCCAGGCTTTCGGCGCCAGCGTATCTTTCAGTTATGAGGCGATCCCTTCTATCGAAGGCCGCCTGGTTGAGGATGCCGCCGCCATCGAGGCTCTGGAAGTGCCGTCTCTCGAGGCCGGCAGGATTCCCGAATATCTCAAGGCCGACAAGCTCGCTGCGACCTTGCCCAAACCTGTTTTTGCCGGATGCATCGGCCCGTTCTCCCTGGCAGGCCGCCTCTATGGAATGACAGAGATAATGATGGGCATCTACATCGAGCCGGAAGCTATGCAGGTGCTGCTTGAGAAATGCACCGACTTCCTCCTCCAATATGTGAAGGCGATCAAAGAAACTGGATGCCCTGCAGTTCTGATGGCCGAGCCGGCTTCAGGCCTTCTGTCCAACGAGGACAACCTGATGTGGTGCACTCCTTATGTGAAGAAGATCATCGACGCCGTGCAGGATGACAGTTTCGCAGTGGTGCTCCACAACTGCGGAAACACCGGCCACTGTACAGAAGCGATGGTCGCCACCGGTGCCTGGGGCTTCCATTTCGGCAACAAGATAGATATGGTCCAGGCGCTCGAAGGCTGCCCTGCCGATGCCCTTGTGTTTGGCAACGTAGACCCTGTATCCGTCTTCAAGCAGGCAAGTCCCGAAGAAATGTACAAAGTCACCTTCGAACTTCTTCAAGCAACGGCAAAATATCCTAACTTTGTGCTGTCATCCGGCTGTGACACGCCTCCCGGCGTGTCGCCCGCCAATATCGAAGCCTTCTACAAGGCTTTGGAAGACTTTAACAAAGGGAAATGAGAACAATAACCATAGGAAGCCTTGACGGAATCGACGCTGCGGCGAAGGAATTCGCCACAGCGTTGGGCGAGGACAGAATAGTTGCTTTCTATGGCGGTATGGGCGCCGGCAAGACCACTTTCATCAGCGCCCTGTGCAGGTTCTTCGGCGCGGAAGATGACGTCTGCAGCCCGACGTTCACGATTGTCAATGAATATCGCGCAGCAGACGGAGACAGCATCTTCCATTTCGACTTCTACCGCATAGATTCCCCCAAGGAAGCGGTGGATATCGGATTTGAAGAATACCTCTACAGCGGCAGTCTCTGTCTGATCGAGTGGCCCGAAAAAGTTGAGGAGCTGCTCCCGGAAGAGACATTGCGAGTGCATATAACCGTCGCAGACGACTCAAGCAGGACAATTGAACTGGAAAACGATTAAAGACAAGATATTATGGGCATCAGTTTTTTACCTACACCCAAGCACAGGGTATTCCATTATGAACCCCGTTACTGGAACGAGAAAGAAGAGAAGATGAAGGAGCGCTATGCCAAGTATGGCAAGGAGTACGACCCCAAGACTCCCTGGGAGGGCAAAGGTGCTGATGAAGCAGAAGCGGGCAAAGGCGAGGTGAAAAATCATCTCAGGGACGGGTATGTGCCCGGCATCCTTATCCGCGACGCATACCGCAATGGCATAGACAGCAACCGGCGCAAGACCACCAATACCAAGCTGAGGACGATCATCATAGTAATATCCCTGCTGCTGGCCTTCATTGCAGTCTACTATTTCACTATGGGAATAAACGTTCTTCTGCAGCAATAATGATAAATGTTCTGCCGGGCAATATAGCCAATCTGATAGCAGCGGGAGAAGTAGTCAACCGTCCGGCATCTGCTCTCAAAGAATTGTTGGAGAACAGCATCGATGCTGGTGCTGACGATATATCCGTGGTCGTCGAGGATTCAGGACGCACGTCCATCCGTGTCGTGGACAACGGATGCGGTATGAGCCCTGAAGACGCAAAATTGTGTTTCGAGCGGCACGCGACGTCCAAGATTGCGACGGCCGAAGATCTGGAAAGCATCATCACCTACGGATTCCGGGGTGAAGCCCTCGCTTCCATAGCGGCAGTGTCCAGGGTGACGCTTCGCACCCGCCGCCAGGAAGACGAGGTGGGCTTCGAGGTTCGTTGCTCAGAATCCAAGATAAATTATGCCGAGCCTGCCTCCACCCCCCAAGGGTGCAGCATAGAAGTCAGGGATCTTTTCTATAACACTCCCGCCCGGCGAAAGTTCCTCAAGTCTGACGCTGCGGAACTGAGGCATCTGGTGCAGGAGTTTTCCCGCGTCGTCATCGTGCACCCTTCGATTTCGTTCACTTTCATCCATAATGGGAAAACGCTCTATAACCTGCGTGCAGTAAACAATGCAAAACAGCGCATAGTCGACTTCGGCGGAGCAAGCCTTGCCAAGGAGCTTGTGGATATTTCCGTCGAAACATCCCTGGTGAAAATAAACGGCTACGTAGGGGCTCCCGCTGAAGCCCGCAAGGTGCAGAACAACCAGTATTTCTTCGTAAACGGCCGGTATTTCCGGAGTCCGTACTTTTACAAGGCTGTCTGCAAGCCTTACGAACATCTGCTGAAAGACGGTTTTGCTCCTTCGTATTTCATATTCCTTGAAGTCGACCCTTCGACGGTCGATGTCAATATCCATCCGGCAAAGACTGAAGTCAAGTTCGAGGATGAGGCGATGATTTTCGAGATATTGAGTGTGACAGTACGCAAGGCCCTGGGCCAGAATGCATTCACCCCGAGTTTCGATTTCGACCAGGTGCCCTCGATAGAGTTTCCCGCGATGACAAAGGAGACGTCAGGCTACACTCCGCCTCCCAAGATCAACTACGACCCTCTTTTCGACCCGTTCGAGATGGAAAGCCGGGTGCGGGAGGATATCCCGGTGCGGGTCGGCGGAAGCAGCGTAAGTGCTCCTCAACCGGCGATAGTGTTCGGTTCCAGATATATCGCAGTGCCGGTGGACAAGGGCCTTATGGTGGTAGACATACCGAGGGCCAGGGAGCGGGTCCTCTATGAAGAGTATTTCCCCCAGCTTGCGGAAAAGCAGCCCGTAACCGAGCAGTCTCTCTATCCTTTGAGTCTCGACCTCAGCCCGGAAGACCACGATCTTACCATAGAAAATGCAGATCTGTTCGGACGTCTGGGCTTCGACTTGAGGGACCTTGGCCAGAATTCAATCGTCATCTACGGTCTTCCTGCCGGAATGAACACCGACGGCAAAGGTGTCGAAGAGGCGATATTGATGATAATAGATGACATCAGGCACGGCACTCTGGGAGACGATGCGGCAACAGATGCTGTCACTTTGGCACATTCGGTGGCTTTCGGAGACCAAAAAAAGGTCGATGCCGCCGGGGCACAATTGTTGGTGAAGCAGCTGCTTGGCTGCCGTCAGAGCGAAACGGCTCCTTCCGGCGGCAGGACATTCACAATACTGACTGATGAAGATATAGAAAAGAAGTTATGAACAATTTCTGGAGGATGACCACGCCGGTGGTCAAAAACCTTATAATCATAAACACTATCGTGCTGCTGGGCACTATGCTGATCGGCGACAGGGCTTACGAATATCTTGCCCTTTTCCCGTTCGAATCCCCTCTTTTCAAAGGATATCAGATGGTGACCCATATGTTTATGCACGGCGGGTTCTGGCACCTGTTCTTCAATATGTATACCCTGATGATCTTCGGAACTTCTCTGGAAAGGATGTGGGGAGGCAAGAAGTTCCTCCTGTTCTATTTCGTCACAGGGCTTGGAGCGGCGCTCTGCCACAATCTCGTGCTGCACCTCCAGATAGAACATTTTCAGGCCATAGGTGATGTTGCCAAGGCTACATCGCTGATGGCAATACCCACCGTAGGTGCGTCGGGTGCCATCTATGGCGTGTTGCTGGGATATGCGATGCTTTTCCCCAACCATATCCTCCAGCTCATCTTCCCTCCGGTTGCTATGAAGGCCAAATGGTTCGTCGTGATTTTCGGCGCAATCGAGCTTGTCACCGGCATCACCGGGATGGGCGGCAATATCGCGCACTTCGCCCATCTGGGCGGTATGCTCTTCGGCCTGCTGCTGATCCTTTACTGGAAGAAGAAAAACAGGATGTATTACTAGTCTATGCCCAGGGTACGCAAATATAAAAACGTGACAGAACCCAAGTGGGGCAAGTCAGAGAAGAAGAAACCCCGTTCCGCCCGCTTCTCTTTCGGTGACTTTCTGCTGAAACTCTTTGCTCTTGCAGGGGCTGCAGCTCTGTTGCTGGCGTACGTGTCCGTGTACCTGAAACCCTCTGACCTGTCGTCGGTGCTGATGTTCTTCGGACTTTATTTCATCCCGATACTGGCCTTCAACCTGGTTGTTTTCATCGTGGCGCTGATACGGCTGCGCTACATAGCTTTCCTTTCATTTCTTGTGATGCTGCCGACACTGTTCTATGCCGACCTTTTCGTCAAGCTGGGCGGCGAAGAGACGGTTCCGGAAGGGAAGCCGTTCAAGATGCTGACTTATAACGTCGGCAAGATGGAACTCTCTCTGGACAAGCAGACTGCGGCTGCAAACACCGCCAGAGTCGAAGAATTCCTCAAGCAGGAAAATCCCGACATAGTCTGCCTTCAGGAGTTTTCGATGCCCGGACTGGAAGGCTATGAGAATTTTCTCACCAAGCTGCCCAACCGCTTCCAGTATTTCGTGACCAGCAAGCCTTTGTACGGAAATGTCATCCTGAGCCGTTACCCGGTCCTTGACGGAGGCCATATCAAGTTTGATAACAGCAGCAATATGTGCATCTGGGCCGATCTGGACATTGACGGCCAGGTGCTCAGGGTATATAACTGCCACCTGCAGTCAAATTCCATATCCTTCACCAGCCTGATACAGCGAATGGCCACCAAGGGCGAGCTGAAATCTGAAGTGCGTGAGGTGCACGACAAACTCAGAGGTTCAAACAAGGTCCGTGCGCAGCAGGTGGAAGACATCCTTGCGCACTGCAGCCAGTGTGAGTATCCGGTGATAATCTGCGGAGATTTCAACGACACTCCGGTTTCTCATACATACTATAAGCTCCATAAGGGGCGCAAGGACAGTTTTGCGGAGGCTGGAGAAGGCTTCGGAGCGAGCTACGCATATTTCTGGCCTTTCTTGAGGATTGATTATATCTTGTTCCCCAAGGAGTACAGCGCATACAGGAACGAGATTAAAAGGGAAAAGTATTCTGACCACTATCCGGTCATTACGCATATTTACAGATAAATTATGGAAGAAGATCTCAAACAGGAAATTGATGCCGCCGTCAAGGTTCTCAAGGAAGGGGGCGTGATATTGTATCCTACCGATACGGTCTGGGGCATCGGCTGTGATGCCGCCGACAAAGATGCGGTAGCGAGAGTTTTTGAAATCAAGCAGCGCAGTGACGCCAAGAGCCTTATAACCCTTGTCGCAGACGCAGATATGATAGGCCGTTATGTCAAAGTCATACCTCAGATGGCCATAGAGCTGATCGAGGTCAATGACAAGCCGATGACCATCATATATCCCGGTGCTATGGGCCTGGCGGAGAATGTTGTGGCCGAGGACGGAAGTGTCGGCATCAGGATTCCCCAAAGTGAATTCTGCAGGCAGCTCTGCCGCCGTTTCGCAGGTGCAATAGTTTCTACTTCCGCCAATATATCGGGAGAAGACGCTCCGGCATCGTTTGAAGACATCAACGCAGCCATCCTTGACGAAGTCGACCATATTGTAGATCCCTGCTATGAGGAAGGCGCTACGGGTGTCTCTTCGCAGATAATCAAAGTCGGACTGGACGGCGAAGTCAAGGTCATCAGGGAATAAAACAGGGGATATGGAACTCTTCTACTCGAGGGATATTGCAACTGGCGGCCGCACGCTCGACCAGGAGGAGAGCAACCACTGCATAAGGGTGCTCAGGCACGTCGCAGGAGACATCATCCACATCGTCGACGGCCGCGGCAGTATGTATGAGTGCCGCATTGACGACGCCAACGCCAAGGCAGTGGGATTCACAGTCCTGAAAGTTGAAGAGTCTTACGGCTCTCATCCCTATGAACTGTGGATGGCAGTCGCTCCCCCCAAGAACATAGACCGTTTCGAATGGTTTGCCGAGAAGGCGACGGAAATAGCTGTAGACAGGATTACTCCGTTGTTCGGAGATTATTCGGAGCGGAAGGTTTTCAAGAAGGAACGCTGTGAGCGCATAGTAGTATCTGCCGCGAAGCAGTCTCACAAGGGTGCGGTGCCCCGGGTAGATGATGCGGTGAAGGTCAAGGATTTCCTTTGCAGCCCGTTTGATGCGGATGTGTCGAAGTTCATCTGCTACTGCGACGATACGGAGTTCCTCGGCGTAAAGAAAATTGCAATCAGTGAAGCTTTGGCTCAAGCCAGTAGTGACAGATACGCGATAATGATCGGCCCGGAGGGTGACTTCAGCCGGGAAGAGATGCGCCTGGCAGTGGAGAAGGGCTGGCAGCCGGTCTCCCTGGGTACATCGAGGCTGCGTATCGAGACAGCGGCACTCACGGCAGTGGCGGCGATATATCTGAATTACATTTAATATTCGAATCATTATGAGCAGTTTCAGAATTGGCAACGGTTATGACGTACACGTGCTTGCGACGGGATATCGCCTTGTTCTCGGCGGAGTGGAGATTCCGAACCCGAAAGGGTGTGTGGCTCATTCAGACGGAGATGTGATATTGCACGCTTTGTGCGATGCTATGCTCGGGGCCGTGGCCCTGGGAGACATCGGCCATCATTTCCCCGATACGGACCCGCAGTATTCCAACATCGACAGTTCCATCCTGCTGGAAAGGGTGGCGGCTCTTGTGGCTGCTGAAGGGTACCGGCTTGCGAATGCAGACATTACGCTGCTGCTCCAGAAGCCCAAGATAGCTCCTTATATCCAGCAGATGAGAGAGAAAATAGCCTCTGTCCTCAAGGTCGGCAAGGATTGTATCTCTGTCAAGGCGACCACTACCGAGAAGCTCGGATTTGTGGGAAGAGAAGAAGGAGTTGCATCTTATGCAACAGTTTTGTTGGAGAAACAATAATTTTTTATACCTTTGCGGACGCTCTTGAGGTATGGTGTAATGGCAGCACAAGAGATTCTGGTCCTCTTAGTGGCGGTTCGAGCCCGTCTACCTCAACAAAAAAAGCAATCGGCATCTGCCGGTTGCTTTTTTTTGTTGAGGTATTTCCTCACCCCCTGTCGCTGCTCGACATCGTTACTGGGGCTCTGCCCCAAACCCCGCCGCTACGGCCTGCTATCAGCACATACCTTGCCTCACGGCCTTCGCTAGCGCCTGCAGGCTCCCTGTTAGTAATTTTGAATTCAGTTTCTCCGGAAAAATAGCTAACTTCAAACATCTAAAAACTACCGTATGAAGGCTTTTAACCGTTATATACTATATCTGGCCTGCTTGTACGCTGTTCTTGCGGCTGGATGTACTCCCCGAAGCGAGAAAGAAATAATCTCTGCGTTTGACAATCCTCCGCAGGAAGCCAAGCCGGTAATGATCTGGCAGTGGATGGACGGCTGGGTCACCAAAGAGGGCATCACTCACGACCTTGAAGCATACGCGGCAGCTGGACTCGGCGGTGTGCAGAACTTCCAGGTAGGAGGCCCCGAGCAGACAGAATTCCTGTACGAAAAGAATCCGATCGCTTCCCCGGAGTGGAAGGAACTTATGCGCTTCGCTATGCAGGAATGCACACGCCTGGGGCTCACTTTCGGCACTCATAACTGTCCTGGCTGGTCGTCGAGCGCTTATGTCGACATTACACCTGAATATGCGATGCAGGCTCTGGTCTGGACGGCAACAAAGGTACAGGCCGCTCAGACTGGCGTGCGCCTGGCGCAGCCGGAAACAAATCTGGATTTCTACCGGGACATCTGCGTGCTGGCCGTGCCGGATGGCAAGACCGCTGTAGCGACAGCAGACGTTGTGGACCTTACGGGAAAGATGGACTCGTCTGGAAGGCTTGACTGGGCGCCGGAGAGCGGACGCTGGACTATCCTGCGTTTCGGTTATACTCCGTCCGGAAGGCGGAATGCCTCCACATCCCCCGCATCCGGTGCAGGTCTCGAGTGCGACAAAATGAGCCGTGAAGCAGTGCACCGTTTCTTTGAAGGTTATCCCACGATGATTCTTGAAATAGCAGGTGAACTGGCCGGGAAGACTCTGGTGAATTTCGAGATTGACAGTTATGAGCAGCACAGCCAGAACTGGACTCCGCGTATGGAGGAGGAGTTCGCCGCACATCGCGGCTATGCGCTGCGCAGCTGGCTGCCTGCGCTCGCCGGAATCCCGATGGAGGGCAAGGAACAGTTCGAGGAAGACTGGAAGGCCACTATCGAGGACCTCTTCGCCGAGAACTATTACGCATATATGTCTGAACTGGTGAAACAGACTCCCGGTATGAGGCTTCTGATCCAGCCCTACGGAGATCCGCTCAATCCGGAAAAGGTCGCAATGCAGGATGAGGATTTCATACTCTGCGGCGAGTTCTGGACCAACCCTCCTACCTGGGGCGGACGCAGCATCTACCAGATATCCGAACTGGCTCATAAGATGGGCCGCCGCGAGGTCTATGCCGAAGGTTTCACCTGCTGGCCGCTGAATGCCTGGGAAGATGATCCCTTCAGTCTCAAGGTGATGGCCGACAAGGTGTTCTGCGTAGGAATCAACCGGCTGATGCTGCACGCCGGCGCAGCCAATCCCTGGCCGTGGGCAGAACCCGGTATGACCTTCGGCCAGTGGGGCACGCAGTTCACTCCCGGCAGCACCTGGTGGAAGGCTGGCGGGGCGAAGGCGCTCTTCAACTATTTTGCAAAGTGCCAGGCTTTGCTTCAGCGGGGAGATTTCGTCGACAATCAGGTCGAAGGAGACATCCTTTGGATCCATCGCCGTGACGCGGACATAGATATCTATTTCGTTTCCAACCAGGATGCCGAAAAGGCAGTGACGGCAGACCTGCCGTTCATAAAGGGACTGGTGTTGGATCCGGGCGGCTCTGAGTTCGTCGTCCTGCACGGCGACAAACGGCTGCCTGTGACTCTCAATCCGGGCGGAGCGCCTTCATCCCTGGCGCTCACTCCCCGACAGACGCTCGAAGGTCCCTGGACAGTGAACTTCCCCGAAGGACTCGGAGCACCCGCTCAGATATCTATGGAAAGTCTTACGGACTGGAAGGACAACCCTGAGCCTGGAGTGAAGTATTTCTCCGGCACTGCAACCTACCACAAGACATTCCAGGCAACAAAGCCTTCACGGGGACAAAAGACCTTCCTTGACCTCGGTGAGGTGCACAATCTGGCTGAAGTCTTCATCAACGGCGTTTCGTGCGGACTGTTGTGGCGTCCGCCCTTCGTGGCTGATGTAAGCGCTGCGCTGAAGGATGGGGACAATGAACTGGAAATCCGTGTCACCAATCTATGGGTAAACCGTATGATAGGGGATGAATTCGAACCTGACGACATTGTCTGGGGTGAACCTTTCAGGTATTCCCACGCTCCGGGCAGTCCGATGGTGGGCAGTATGATGAAGGAAGTTCCGCAGTGGCTTGAAAACAATCAGCCCCGCCCTTCACAAGGACGCCACGCCATCGTCAATTTCAAGTTTTTCAGCCGTTACGCTCCGCTTCAGCCTTCCGGACTGATGGGTCCTGTGAGGTTAATGTCTTTGAATTAAAAAGCGAATGCAATGAAATATCGTAGTATTGTTCTTTCTGTAGCAATTCTTTCAATCTTGTGCGCCTGCAGCAGAGGTGCATTCATAATTGACGGGAACTCACGGGTGACAGTCTCGGTCGGTATTGACGATCCGGTCGTCGGGACTGCCTTGGAAATCTTCTCCGGAGACATATCCAATGTCCTTTCAGCAACCTGCAGCGAAGCGGGTCAGGATGCACAGATCCTGGTGGTCAGTGCCGACGACCCTGCGTTTGCTTCAGATCCCGATGTGGCTTCCGTAGCAGGCTTGCACGAGGCTTTCCTTATGAAAGTCCTGCCTTCGGGCCAGCTGCTGATTGCGGGCAGTGACGGCCACGGCGCAGCTTACGCCCTTATGGAACTCTCCCGGATGCTGGGCGTTTCGCCGTGGGAATGGTGGGCTGACTGCAGCCCTGGCGTGAAGTCGCAGTTCGTTCTGAAAAAGGACTTCAAAGTGACCCACGCGCCTTCAGTGGCATATCGTGGCATCTTTATCAATGATGAAGATTTTGCCTTCATACCGTGGGTGACCGGTAATCTGGAGCCGACAGACATACCCGGCAGGATCGGTCCGCAGACCCATTCCAGGATTTTCGAATTGTTGCTGAGACTTCGTGCCAACACATTCTGGCCGGCTATGCACGGCTGTTCAGTCCCGTTTTTCCTGACGGAAGAAAACCGTGAGGTGGCGAGGAAGTATGGAATCTACATCGGCACCTCCCACTGCGAACCTATGGCCAGCAACGCCAACGGTGAATGGCAGGTGAGGGGTAAAGGGGAGTACAACTTCATAACCAATCGTGACAACGTGATGGATTTCTGGACAGACAGGGTAGAGGCTGTCAAGGATCAGGAGATAATCTACACCCTCGGAATGAGGGGCATCCACGACGGACCGATGAGCGGTGCGACCACTCCTGAGGAACAGAAAGCGGCTCTCGCAGAAGTGATTGCCGCCCAGAGAGCGCTTCTGGCAGACAGAGTCGATGCCGATGTAACTCGTATTCCCCAGGTCTTCATCCCTTACAAGGAGGTTCTGGATGCATATGAAGCAGGGTTGGAAGTCCCTGACGACGTGACCCTGATGTGGTGCGACGACAATTACGGATATATCCGGCACTTCCCGACTCAGCAGGAAAGGGAGCGTGCCGGCGGCAACGGCATCTACTATCACGTTTCCTACTGGGGCCGTCCTCACGACTACCTCTGGCTCGGTACGTTCTCTCCTGCGCTGCTTTACCAGCAGATGGGACTGGCTTTCGACAAGGGTATCCGCAAGATGTGGATTCTCAATGTAGGTGATATCAAGCCCGAAGAATATCAGATCGAACTGTTTATGGATATGGCCTGGGATATGGACTCAGTCCGCAAGGAAGGCTGGGAGGCGCACTGTCGTGCCTTTCTGGAGAGGGAATTCGGTGCCGGAATAGCATCCGCAGCCTTGCCTGTGATGATGGAACATTACCGTCTGGCATACATCCGCAAGCCTGAATTTATGGGAGCGACGAGAGAAGAGGAGCGTGACCCGGCCTACCGTATCGTCAAGGACCTGCCCTGGGGCGAGGCGACTATCCGTAAAAGGCTGGAGGACTATGCCTCGCTTTATGCTCAGACCGAAGCCCTTGGAAAAAAGATTGCGCCTGAGCGGCAGACGGCATTCTACCATCTGGTACAGTATCCGGTCCAGGCAGCGGCCAAGATGAATGAGAAGGCCCTGAAGGCCCAGCTCGCCAGACACAATATGGCTGACTGGTCTGAGGCAGATGCGGCGTACGACGCAATACAGGATCTGACGGCCCGCTACAATAAGGGCAAATGGGACGGAATGATGAATGCTGCGCCCAGAAGACTGCCTGTTTTTGCACGCTTTCCCCACGAAAACTCTGCAACGGCTCTGGCTGCGGAACCTTTGGTGGAGGTGCAGCTGGACGGATGCGATGCCAGTGGAGCTGTCCAGCCCTGCGAAGGGCTCGGGCATAACGGGCGTGCTGCGATGCTGCCCGTCGGCAAGCCTGTGACGTTCAAATTCAAGTCATCAGACGATGCAGTGCTTCTCTCCTTGAGGATGGTGCCTTCCCATCCGGTGTCCGGGACCCAGTTGAGGCTGACCCTTTCAGTGGATGGCTCGCAAGCGATGACGTTCTCTTATGAGACTTACGGCCGCAGCGAGGAATGGAAAGAAAACGTGCTGAACAACCAGGCCGTGCGGGATACCATCGTGCCGCTGTCCGGCTCCGGAAAACATACCCTGACCATCACGGCTCTGGACGAGGGAGAAATCCTCGACAGGATTCTGATTTGCGCAAAATAAAACTTATATTTGTAGAAACGCACCATATCTGTAAGGATCAACTTTATTTATTATGAAAACTCCGAAATACATCTTCCCTTCTGATTATATGGCAGACCCGTCTGTGCACGTATTTGACGGCAGACTCTATGTCTATCCCTCACACGACTGGGATTCAGGCGTGCCCGAGGATGACCTCGGCAACCATTTCAATATGAAAGATTACCACGTGCTCAGCACTGACGACGTGGAAAACGGCGAATTCAAGGATCACGGCGTAATCTTGAAACTGGAAGACATTCCCTGGGCAAAATGCCACCTTTGGGACTGCGACATCGCCAAGAAGGGTGACAAGTACTACCTCTACTTCCCGGCAAAGGACAAGACCCACATCTTCCGCTGCGGTGTTGCCGTGGCCGACAGTCCCGTAGGTCCGTTCATTCCCCAGCCCGACCCGGTAAGGGGCTCTTACAGCATCGACTACTGCATACTGGAAGACAAAGGCGAGTACTATTTCTATTTCGGAGGAATCTGGGGAGGTCAGCTGCAGCGCTACCGCAACAACGACGCCATCGAGCCTATCAAGCTTCCGGCCGACGACGAGCCGGCTCTCTGCCCCAAGATTGCAAAGCTTTCCGACGATATGCTGCAGTTCGCCGAGGCTCCCCGCGACGTGCAGATCCTGGATGCTGACGGCAATCCTCTCAAGCACGGCGACCCTCACCGCTTCTTTGAGGCCACCTGGGTCCATAAATACAATGGAAAATACTATCTCTCATACTCAACCGGAGACACCCACTTCCTCTGCTATGCCATAGGTGACAATCCTTACGGTCCCTTCACATATCAGGGAGTCATACTCACCCCTGTAGTAGGCTGGACTACCCACCACTGCATCGTGGAGTTCAAGGGCAAATGGTACCTCTTCCATCACGACTGCGTTCCGAGCAACGGTGTGACGTGGCTCCGCAGCCTCAAGGTGGTCGAGCTCGAGTACGAACCTGACGGCCGCATCAAGACCATCAAGGGTACAGCCGACGTATAACAAGCCTGCAGCCTGGGATGTCAGGCTGACTTGCGATAGTCGATATAGGAAACGATATCGTTGATCGTAGTGAAGTTTTTGAGGTCACCGTTCGGAATGGAAATTCCGAAGCGGTCCTCTATGCTGCCAACCATTTCTATGAATACGAATGAATCTACACCGGCAGTAGCCTTGAAAGATTTGTCGGTCTCGATTTCTTCCACAGGATAGTCTACATAATCCTGTATGATATCCAGTAATTGAGTTTTAGTATCCATTATCACATAAGGTTCAGACCGTTTCCGGAGCATTTCGAAGGCAGTTGTGTACGCTTGATCTTACGGGTCGATGTCTTCTCATATCCGGTGTCCGGCAGTTCAACATATTCTATTCTCTTGTAATCGGGCAGTTCCGCATTGACCTTTTCCATATCTGCAACTATTGCGGTATGGTCGGCGCGGCGTTCGGCGTCGCTGATATACAGTCCGGCGCAGAGGACCTCGCGGGGAGCGTGTCCCGAATTATATTCACATTGGTAGACGACGATGTCGTCGGCATAATCGATGTGTTTCTCGATAACGTTCTCCACTTCTTCGGGGCATACGTTTTTGCCGTTCTGAAGGACTATGGTGTTCTTCTTGCGGCCCATCAGGAAGATGCGGCCCTCGCTGTCGATGCGGGCGCTGTCGCCGGTATTGAAGAATCCGTCCTTTCCGAACACTGCTGCGGTTGCTTCAGGGTCTTTGTAATATCCTTTAGCCACGCTCTTGCCCTTAACGCAAAGTTCACCGATGCCGTTTTCGTCGACATTGGCCAGCCGTACCTCCAGTCCGGGACATTGGCGGCCGACGCTCAGGTGTTCCTTGAGGGTATCGGAATTCATAGAGATCAGCGGGCCGCACTCGGTGATGCCATAGCCGTTCTGAATGCCGATGCCAAGGTCGTTCAGCCCTTTGATGACGACGGGGTTGAGCATAGAGCCGCCGCAGACGAGCATCACAAGGCGGCCGCCGAACGGCTCATATACATCCTTGAACAATTCGTGCGTCTTGTCTATTCCGAACTTGCGGAGCAGGTTGCAGAGCTTGATGCCCTTGCGGAGCTTCTCGTCCTTGCCGGCCTTCTTGGCGGCAGCCCAGATGTTGCGGTAGAAAGCAGTGGCTATCATCGGCACGACGGTCACGATATCAGGCTGGAAGAACTTGATATTCGTCATCATATTGCGCATATTGTCGTTGATGTAGGTCAGCCTGCCGCAGCCTATACGGGTCATAATATGTGTGTTGATCTCTGTCGCGTGGTGCATCGGCAGCACGCTCATCGAAGTCTGCTCGCCGACTGTGTGGATGACGTCCAAACAGTTGATCATATTGGCAGTCAGGTTGGCATTCGTCAGTACGACGGCCTTGTTGGCGCCTGTGGTGCCGCTGGTAAACAGTATCTTCGCGGGGGCGTCCAGGTCGAGGTCGATATTGCGGTATACGCTGTCCTTTTTCAGCGCAGCTCCGGCAGCTACAAGCTCTTCATAGAAGGGATAGCCTTCGACCTTGCGGTCGATGGTGATGATTGTCTTAAGTTTCCTGCAGGCTGAGCGGGCCTTCACCAGGCGGTCGAGATGGCCGGCTCCGCACATAACGGCGGTTGCGTCGCACTTGTCCAGCAGCGTTTCCAGCAGCTCCTGAGGGGCGTTGACATCAATGGGGGTGACGACTCCGACTCCGGAAGATATAGTGATGTCTGCTATTACGTATTTCACGCAATTGTCGCTGACGATGGCTACGTGCGCTCCTGCAAGTCCTGCGGCGAGCATTCCGTCGCCGAGGTTCATCACCTCCTCATACAAGTCGTGGCAGGTGTGATACCTGATTTCCTTGTTTTTGTCGAGTTCAGCCAGTACAAGTTTGTC